>JAEEGL010483786.1_pt1 | contig 13889 bp, 9 predicted proteins | sample 9134231 | NCBI WGS metagenome assembly JAEEGL01 (sample SAMN16246548, study PRJNA631951) | gut metagenome | biome: gut microbiome; feature: rumen; material: fiber-attached | host: Bos | place: Iran: Karaj | collected 2018-10
AATAATCATAATATTTTACGTAATTATAGAAGAATGAATCAACAAAGAAATGAAAATTATTATAATAATAATCAAGATAATGTTTTTTTACTTGGAGAAAATAATTCTTCAATTAATCCAAGAAATGAAACTTTTTCATATTTTTTAAAAAATTTACTCTGTCCAAAACTTAATTTAAAATCTTTTTGTTTTTATATTTTAATAATTAATACATTAATATATATATTAACATTAACTTATGGTTTAGAAATAAATTCAAAAGATTTTCTTCCACCAAAAATAGAAACATTAGAAAAATTTGGTATGTTAAAAGAAGAAAAATTAAAATTAAAAAATGAAAAAATATTAAATTTACATCGTTGGATTTTTAATAGTTTCTTACATGCAAATTTTTTACATATTTTCTTTAATTCAATAAGTATTTTAATATTTGGTACATTAACAGAATATTATATAACATCAAAAAATATATTAATTGTATATTTATTTAGTGGAATTTTAGGAAGTTTATTTTCAGTTTTAATTAATCCAAAAGGAAATTCAGTTGGTGCTTCAATTTCGGTTTATGGTATTTTTGGTAGTTATATTAATTTTTTTATTATTAAATGGAAAGAATTAGATCAATTATTTGGTATAATGGGAAAATGTTGTAATTTTTATTTCTTTATTTTTTATATTATGATTACTTTATTTATGCAATTTTCACCTAATCAAAATATTAATTCAAATATTAATATTTATGGTCATTTGGGGGGATTAATTTTTGGTTTTTTTATTTGTTGTTTACTTATAAAACCTAATAATAATGATAACTCAATTATTTTCCCTTATAATATTTGGAAAGTTATTTCTTTGATTTTTATTGTTTCTTTTACTATAATTGGATTTAGTTATTTTTATTATTATTAATTAAGAATTAGATTTTGATTTATTTGATAAATTTTTTATTTTTTAAATAAATTTTAATTATTTTTACTAATATAAATTAAAAAAGTTTATTTTTTATAAAAAATATTTTTTATTTATTTAAGATTTATATTTTATTTTTCTTTCGAAAAAAGCATTTGGAAAAATCTATTAATTTCTAATATATTAATTGCAATCCAACTTAAAGGTTGATTTCTAACTTTACATATTAATTTTATTTCTTTTAAATTATCACAAACTAACCTATTAACAGAAATAAATAGTCTTTCATTTATATCTTCATTAATATAAATTTTAGGATAAATATTTTTTAAAAATAAATCTTTAATACTTTTCACATTAAAATTATTAAATAAAGAATTAAATAAATCTTTTAATGTTTTATCATTGTCAAACTTATCTTCATTTCCTAAAATTATATATAATAAATTACATAATATTTTCCCTAAATTTGAAGTATCAGAATATATTTGTTCTTCTTTTTTTTTTGTTATGAAATTTATTCCTGATTGTGATGTTTTACTTGGAAATAATGTTTTGTTTAATTCTTCATTTATATTTTCTTTTGTTGAAAATTCTTCTTCTGAAGTTAAAAGACTATCATCTTCCAAATTATCTTTATTACTATTATGATTACTATTATTTTGATTGTTTACATTAAATTCATTTAAAATTTTTTTTTGTTTTTGATTTTTTTTATTATTTTTATTATCATTTGTTAAATTTTTTGATAATAATTCTATTGATTTATCATTATTAGTATTTTCATTAATATTTTCAAAATTATTATTATTATTATTTTTTATAGTTTGATTATTATTATCTCGTTCAATGTTTTGATTTTCATTTTTTTTTTTTATTTTTGTTTCTTTATATCTTTTAGAGGATTTATCAATTTTTTGAGGAACAAATGAAACATTTTTTTTTCCATAATCATCTCTTTTTTCTCGATTAAATATAATAGAATTAATTTTAAACTTTTCTCTATCTTGAGTAAAAGTTTTTTTTCTATGAATGAATCTTTTATAAAATTTTTCATCACTATTTTCAACATTTTTAATATTGAAATTAATATTTTTTAATGATTCACTTTTATGATTATTATCATTTTTTTCAACATATTTTTTAAAGTTAATAGGAGATAAATTTTGTCTATCAAAAATGTCTTCTTTTGGTGTTTTAGAATAATTATTAATCTTATCATCATCATCTTGATTATTTAATAAATTTTGTACTGAACTTATATGATTTAAAAACTCTAATTTTAATTCCATTAAATTATCATTTATTTCTTTGAACTTTATATTAAATTGAGTAATTGAATCTAATATTAAATTATTTAATTTTGCTATTTTTTCACCATTTAATTTTGAAAATGAACAGTTTAATTGTTGATTATTTAATGATAACATTATTCTAATAAAATTTTAAATTATTATTTTTATTATTTTTGATTATATTATATTTTATTTTATTCAATTAAAATTTTGTATTTTTAAAGAAAAAAAAAAATTATAAATAAATTGAATAAAATATTAGAAATTACTTAATTAAATTTAATATTAAAAATTTGCATAAATATACCAAAATTCATATATTAAATAATAAATATAAAATAATAATCTCAAACATTTTTAATTATCATAATCAGACCATAAATTAATTACTCCATCTTCTCCTCCTGATACAATAATTCCATTATTTAATTCAATACAAGTATAAATTTTATTATTATGCGCTTCAACTTTTTCTATAATTTTAATTAATGTTTGTTTTTCATATTTATATTTTATTAGGCAATATTTTCCATTTTCATTATAAATTGAACATAAAAAAGAACAATCAAAACATTTATTAATTGAATATATATTTTTTGGTCCAAGAATATTTTTTATTATTTGATGATTTGATATTTGAATTAAATAAAATCCTTTTAGATTTTTCCCTCCAATACATAAAATATCACTCTCTAATAAACACATATTATTTAATGATGAAGATGATTCAATATCATTTATTGTTGTAATTAAAGTATAATTATTTACATTCCAAAATTTAATACATTTATCATTAAAAAATAAAACAGCAAATTCTTTTTCATTTAATTTTATTATATTACATTCATTTGAATTTGATAAATTAATATTTGTAATACATTTTAATTCTTCTTTATTATCAAATACCCAAATTTTCATTGTTTTATCATTTGAAATTGAAATTATTTCATTTTGTTTTAATTCAATTGCTTTATAAACTTTATCATTATGTTCTGTTATATTTTGTACTATTTCATATTTATCGTTCAATAATTTAATTAATTTCATTTTTGATTTTTTTGTGCATAATATAATTTTTCCATTATTTAATTCCGTAAATGAATATATTTCATCATCATAATTTTGAGTATATCTTGAATAATTTTTTTCTTGTTTTACCGAAATTTGAATTTCATATGAATCTTTTTTATATATATTAAATGTTCCATCATCAGAACAAGAAACTAATCTTCCATCATTTAATTCAGATAAAAGATTTATTTTTTTACTATGATTACTTATACTTTTTAATTTATATTTAAAACAATTTGATTCTATAAATTCTTTAATATAAGAAGTAAATTTATTACCTGAATTGTATATTTTTTCATATATTTCTGTTTTGTTTATTTGAAATGTTTTTTGATAATTATTTAAATTTTGAATTATATTATAATTTAAATTATGTTGTTTTTCTTCATATTGATATGTATATAATAATATTTTAAAAAATTTCAAATCTAATTCACTTGATTTAATTAAATATTCAATTAATGAAATTATATTTTGTTTTAATGATTCTAAATTTTTTATTATATTTTCAAAATAAAGAATTCCTTCTTCTAATTTATTTTTCGCTTTATTTGAATAATTAAACTTTGAAAAATCTATTAATTCATGTAATTGATGATTTGATTTACAATAAATACATAAATTTTGTTTACAATTAATACAATAAGAATCATATAAATTAGAATGAATTTTACATAAAGCATCATATCTTTGTAAATTCATAATATCATGTTTATCACCATTTATATGATTTAAATGACATATTTTACATAGAAATTTTTTACATTTAGAACAATAAAATTGTGCAATATTAACTTTATTTTTTTCATTACATTCTTGACATTTTTGATTTATCAATGAATATTTATTGTATATATTCATATAATCTTTCAAATACATTTTTCCTTTATGTTTATTTTCACATTGATAGTTTATTGTTGGTTGATGATTAATATAATTTAATTCAAGAGATGATATTAAATTACATTTTGGACATCTTGGAATATCAATTGGGTTAAAATTTTTAAAAATATATTCTTTATTATCACTTTCCATTTATTTATTATAAATAGAAATGAATAAATATAAAAAATATATTATTTAATAGATAAAAATAAATAATTGAATTTTTTTATTTTAAATGCTTTTTTATATTTTCTGAGTTTTATTATCTTTTTTTTAAGTTGTTTTTAAAATGTTTTTGTTTATAAAAATATAATTATTAATTTTGTATTTTATTTTATTTAAATATTCAATTGATTTTCAAATTATTATAAACTTGAAATTCTACTCTTTTATAAAAAAAAGTAAAATAATAAATTGAATATTTCTAAAAATATGGAAAAAAGAGTGAAAATATTATTCAAAAAGAAAAAAATACAGAATTTATTATTTAAAAATGATTTATTAAAAGATTTAAAGAATATAAATTCAAAATTAATTTAAAATTAAGAGATTCAAATAATACTCTCGTTGTAAAATAAATGATTATAAAATAAAATTATCTTTATTCTCAAAAAAAATTAATTATCTAATTAATTTCATAGGATAAAAATAAAAAAAATAATTAAATCATAAAAATATAAAAAAAAATAAATAAATCTCTTTTAAAAAATGAAATAAAATATGATTCTATAAAATATGATTTTAAAAATTCAATTAATAAGTATAATAATTAATGTTTAGAAAATATCTCTTCTCTTGGTTTAATTGATATTTCTATTAAATAAAAAATTTTCTTGAATTAATTGATTATATTTTTTCTCAAATTAATATTTTAAATTCTTCTAAGATAAAAATAATATTGATTTAAAAAATTATAATGAAATGCCGCGCTTTCTCGTGTCGGGGATCACCGTCGTTCGGCTGCCGTACAGTCCCGATATGAAGTTCACAAGACCGTCGTTTCCCTGCTTATCATACTTTTTTCCAAGGAAATACCCGATGTTCAGCGGGAATCCTGCCGCAAACGGCGTCAAATTTTTTTAAATTAAATGAGAGAATAAATTTAAAAATTTTAAATATCAAATTAAAGAAATAAATAGAAATTTAAGGGTATTTATAAATAAACAATTTATTGATTATGAAGAAAAGTTAAAAAATACTTTCAATATATTAGAATAAAAAATAAATGAAATTTTCAAAATGAAAATAATCAAAATTTATTTGAATTAAATAATTAAATTGAAAATATTGTATGAATAAACAATTTATAATTATAAGAAAAAATATGAAATGAACCTTATTGTAAAAAAATCAATTTAATAACATTCAAAATTATTTTAATTTAATTAAATATAAATTAACTCAATTAAGTTATTTAAAATGATGTAATTAAAAATATATTTAAAAAGAAAATAACAATTTAGAAAATAAAGAATATAATTATTCTAAAATAAGTAATAATAAAAAATGAAAAAATCATATTATTTCAAAATCATATATAATGAAGAAAATATAAATTTATTAAATAATAATAATTATATAATAAATAATAAAATGTTAGAATATATGATAAATTTTTATCAACAAATAATTTATTAAAAATTAATTTGTCTAAAACATATTTAAATTTACTTCAAAATAATAAAAATAAAAAAAGAAATAATAAAAATTATCAAATGAAAATTCATTATCTTTAAAAAATATTTTCAATGATTTAATTGTGATTTATAAAAATAATTTAAAAAATGAAGATTAATATATTCAAAATCATTTAGATAAAAATATTTAATGTAAATTTCAAATAAAAAAAAAGATTTGTCTTTGAAAGTATACAATAAAAAGTTTTTCTCCTGAGAATATATTTAAAACAAATTTGTCAAATAAAGATTCAAATTCAAATATAAATTCATATAAACAATTTAACGAGATTAAACTGAACTTTATTAATAAAAATGATAAAAAAAATAACTATTATTAAAAAAAGTATAGAAAAATATTTAAAAGAAATTAAGCCAAAAATCCCAAATTATAAAGAATTTTATCATAAATATTGTGAAAATAATACATATATAAGTAATAATAATTATAATAAAATAAAAATTTTATGATAAAAAAGTAACAATATATTTAATGAAGATTATATATTTTTATAAATATTATTATTTTTAATATTTAAAATTAAAACTAAATATATTTTTTATATTATTTCATAAAATACTTGTTTTATTTTTCAAAAAAAAATTAAAAGTTAATAAGTATAATTAGAACAATTTTAATTATTATTTTCTAATTTTCCTTTTAAATAATCAGCTTTTTCATTTAAATATTTTTCTTTATCACATAATTTTTTATATAATTTATTTGATAAATCAGTAATTTGTTCATACTTCATTTGTAATATTTGTTCATTATTAGAAGTAAAAGATTCATTTTCAGAATTATTTTTATTTAAATTTCTTTCTTTAATTTTTCCTGAATCAGAAGATAAAAAAATATTATTATTATTAATTGATGAATCTGAAGAAACATTTTTTTGATTTGATTTATTTTTTAAATTACTAATTGTGTCAATTTGTTTTTTCATTTCATCTAAACTATTTTTCATTTTAATATTAAATTGATTTAATGATGGTTCTATAAAGTTTTTATATATTTGATTTTCTATATTATTACTTAATTGATTTAATTTTTGTGTTAATTTTTTATCAAAATTTTGTAAATAAGAATCATATGTTTTTGTATTCTTATTATTATTATTTGTTTTATTTTTTGAATATTTTAAATAATCATTATAATTAATATTCATATTATAATTTTTATCATTTATATTTTTATCTGATTCATCTTCACTTAGTACATTATCATTTGTATTTATATAATTAAGTTCTATTTCTTCATTATTATTTGAATTATTATTTGTATTATAAAGAATATTATTTGAATTATAAAAATTATTTGAGTTATATAATTTATTATTTATATCATAAATATTATTATTATTTGAATTATCAAAATTATTTTTTGAATCTTTTAAATTAAAATTATTATCATTGAATATGTTATTATTATTATAATTATTATTTTCATTAATTGAAATTTCATTTATTCCTTTTTTCAGTTTTAAAACAACATTTTTAATATCATCAATATCATTTTGTATATCATTAATTTTTTTTTCTATTCTTTCAACTTTATCATTTAAATGATTATCATTAAAATAATTCTCACTTTTATGATTTTCAAAATTTATATTATTAAAATAAGAATAAGTTGAATTTTTAAAAGTATTGTAATTAGTTTCAGCACCAATAATTTTTAAATAATCCTTCATTTCTTTTAATTTATTCTCTAAATTTTCTTGCATTAAATCTTTATTTAATAAATTATTTTTATCAATTGAATTTTTCATTTTTGCAATTGTTGTTAAATTTGTTGAATCATTTGATTTATAATTACTATTTGTTAAAAAAGATGGAAAAGAAAAATTTTGATTTGAAATAAAATTTTTTTTATCAATTGGTAATTCATTTATATTATCATTATCGATTGAAGATGAATTATTATGAGATGATAATGAATTAATATCATTTTCTTTTGTTTTTATTTTTAATTTTTTAAATTGATTTTTTTCCTTAATTTTATTTTGACTTTTTGAATTTTGTTTTTTTAATCTTTTATCACTTTTTAAAATCTTTTCAAATTTCTTTTGTTTTTTTTTCATTTCTAAATTATAATTTTTATTTTTATTTTCATAAATTTGGAAATTATCATTTTCATCACTTAAAGTATTTTCAAAATAAAAATTTTTAAAAAACTTATTATTATCATAATCACTTAAACTATCCAAAAGAAAAATTTGATTAATATATGTTTTTATTCCACCATAAGTTTGAGTAACAATAATTTTAATAAAATTAACTTTATTATTAGATTTATAATTCTTGTTTTCAATTTTAAAAAAATGAGTTCCTGGTCTTAATTCAAGTTCATAAATACCAATTAAAATATATTTTTTATTATCATTTGAATAATATAATTCAATTTCTTTTGGATTACTTTGATATGCATGCCATAAATGTATACCAAAGAATTTAAATTTATTCTTTTTAGGTTTTTTTATCATTTTTGATATATCTATTATTATGTTTTGAGGTACTTCTTTTTCACTTAACCAAATTAATTTTAAATCTTCTTTTAATATATTTGTTGGAAAACAGTTTTTATAACAACTTGAATATGAATGTATTTTTATATTGTTTTTTTCTTCAAGAAAATTAAAGTCAGTTATTTTATCATACATTTTATTATTTTTATTTTTGTTCTTATTATTATTTATTTTTAATTTTTATTTTTATTATTTTTTGATAATTATTTAATTAATAGTTAAATAATGTTTAAAAGTTATTTTAAATCAATCAATTTTGTTTTTTTTATTTATTATAAGATTTCATCCAATTATTAAAAAATATTAAATTAAAAAATTTCAATTTTTACAAAAATAATTATAAAAATAATAACTATATAAAAATAAAACTTTTAATTTCTAATAGGTAAAAAAAATATATATATATATTTTTTTTAAAAATAAAAAAATGGAATTTAATAAACTTTTCTTAGTTTTTCTATATTTAATAATCAAAAAAACTTATGAACTGCCATGTAGAGAAGAAGACTTTAAACAAATATTTTCATCATGTAATCCCGAAACAAATTTAAGAACAATTTCAATAATTTTAATGTCTAATTGTGAAAATAAAAAAATTGAAAATGAAAATACACTTCTTTCAATATATTCAAAACTTCCAGTTTTTAATATTTCTTGTGATGAAAGTTGTAATGAAGGTGAAATAATGAAATTTAATCCATTAGAAAATAAAATAGATTGTGAAAAATGTCCTGAAAATACATATTCTTCAGGTGGAGATTTAAAAATAATTAATCATTGGAATAAAGAAATATTAAAAAAATTTAATGTTAATTGTTTTGCAATTTCAGAGCAAGAAACAAAAAAAAATGAAAATTGTACTAATTTAATTATTAGTCAAGATAAATCAATGGTTATGACTGGAGAATTAATTGGTGATTTTATGAAATATTATATTCAAATTATTTATTTTTTTAATTCAAAACAAACTGGAAGATTTTTATTAAAATATAAACAAGATTCTATTTTAGAAAATAATTATTATAATGGTGAATTTAAATTATATCTTGATTATGAATTAATACAAAGAGATAATAAACAAAATAATGAATGGAAAATTATTTATAAAGATTTTAATGAAGGAGAACATCAAATTGTTTTAACTTATTGGTTTTTTAAAGGAAAAGAAGAAAAAATGAAATTGTATATTTCTAATTTTGAAATAATTAATTATGAAGAAAATTCTTTAACTTGTGAAAAATGTATTAATTCAATTAGTCCTGAAGGAAGTAGTAAATGTTATTCTTGTTTAGAAAATTATTTTTTTAATGAAAAAACACAAAAATGTGAAAAATGTAAGGATAATGAATTTTCATTACATAATTCTAATTATTGTCAAATTAAAGAAGAGTGTAATATTTATGATAAAGAATTAATTGAAATTGGGAAATGTATTAATGGAGTAAAAATTTTAAAATATAAAGTTAATGAAAATTATTGTTTTTTAAAGCAAAATTTTCAACTAATTGAAGAAGTAAAATGTGATATTAATAGTATTATTGAAGATGAATATAATAATAATGAAAATAATAAAAATGTTAAATGTTCTCCTGGAAAAATTTTTATTAATGAATTTACTTTTGATTTTACTAGATATTTATTAAAAGATTTTTTTAATATTGTTGATGGTTTTATTTCAAATGGTAATGAAATTTTTTCTAATATTTATTTATCTGAAAATGAAGAAGTTTTAACAAAAAATTTCCAAATTATTTCTCCATCTGCATATTTAGAAATTGATATTGCTTTAAATTTAGAAAAAGATGAAACTTTTACAATAAAAACAAATACAGAAATTAAAACTTATTCAAATATAAAAAAAAACTTTACAGAAACAATAAAACTTTCAATTGGAAAAAATACTTTAAATTTAATAAATATAAAATCTTCAAATGCAAATAAAAAAAAATTAAATATTATAATAAAAGGTTTAAAAATTTTTGGAAGTGATATTCCAAATTCAAAAAAGACTTTAATTAAATGCCCTCATAATTTTATAGCATCAACAGATTGTAAAAGTTGTGTTTCTTGTTTAAATAATGAAATTCCTGATGCAAATCAATTAAATTGTATTAAATGTAATGATGGAATTAGTCAAATAATGAATGGAAATTTATTATGTTCAAAATGTCCTTATTTTACTTATTTTGAAGATGAACAATGTAAATTAAATGAAGTTTTAATTAATAAAAATGAAAAATTAAGATTTAATTTAAAACCTTTAAAAAATTATAATAAATTATTATGTAATGATCAAAATGGTATATTATGTTATGAAAATTCTTTTATTGTTACTACTTCTGATATTGTTACTTCAAATAATGGAAATTTAAATCAAAAAGATTTATTTTTTATTTCTTTATTTGAACAAAAATTTATTAATATTTATGATTTTAAATATGAAGAAGATAAAAATTTATTTAAAAAAGGACATATTTTTGCATTATTTACAGTAAGTAAACCTTTAATTGAAATTAATTCTGATATTTTTTCAGAACAAAATGTTACTTTTTCAAATATGAAAATAAAAAAAAATTTAGGTCAATATATTAAAAAAATATACTTTGCTGAAAAATCATTAAGTAATTCAATAATAATTGAATTTGAAGAAGGAGATTCTTGTTTAAATAATCCAAATCTAAATTATAAATCATATATTAATTTAAAATGTAATAAATATGATGTTTCTTTTCCTGTTTTAAATAAGGTTTTAAATAATAAATGTACTTTTATTTTTGATTGGAATACTCCTTATGCTTGTAAAAATTGTTTAACTAAAGATTTAACTCACTTTGAAAGAGGAGTTTGTAAAAATGGAAAAAGAGAAATTATTTTTAACCCAAATGATTATTGTTTAATTTTTAATTTTTCTAATCTTGAAAATAAAGATTTAGATTATGATCAATATAATGAAAAAAATTTAGATCAAGATTCTGATTTATATAAAAATATTTTTGAAAATAATAGAAATTTAAAAATTGTTAATGTTATTGAAGATAGTAATAAGTTTAAATTTGATTTTGAGTATATTGAAAAAAATGTTTATATTCAAAAATGTACTTTTATTGATAATTTAGATGATTCTTTAAAAAAATTTTTAATTATTATTCCTGTTATTTATATTATTACATTTATTGGTGTTATTATTTATTGTAGAAAATATAGAAAAATTTTATATGAATATGAAAAAATTAATTCTGATGTTAAAAGTGAAGTTGAAAGTAGAACAGAAACAAAAATTGAAAAAAAAGAAAATAAAATTGAAGTTGTCGAATAAAAATTATAATATATTTAAATTTAAATTTTTTATAAAAATATATTAAATAAAAATAAATATTTATATAAAAATAGTAAAAATAAATATTATTATTAAATAAATTTTAAAAATTCCTTTTCCTGTTATTATTTAATTTTAACTCTTTTTAAAGACTTTATTCATTATTAAAAAAAATTCATAACATTATGAATATTAACCTAATTTTAATATTAAATAATATATACATATGATGAACTCTATTTTTAAAATTTGAATTATTTGATATAAAAAAGAGAAAAAAGAGATTTATTTAAAATCATTTATTTCATTTGAATTATATATATTATTCGTTTCTGAATTAATTCGATATTGTTTTATTTCATAAGTATTCGAATTATTTGTTGTTAAATTAGAAACATTTAAACCATTATTTTGATTTTGTTCTTCATAAACATTTGGTTTTATATTTTCATTTGTAGAATCGAATTCTATATTTTCGCTCATATTTTTTTGATTATTTTTTTTTGCAAATAAATTAATGAAATAAATATAAGATTTAATAAATAATGACTAAAAAAAATGAAAATGAAGAAAATTCTTTTAGAAATTATCTACATGAAGAAAATAAATTAAGAAGGAATATATTATTAAATAAAAAATTTCAAACATTAATACAAGAAAATGAAAATAAAAAAAAAAACAATGAAATCAAAATATTAAAATTACCAAAATTAATTTCAAAATCAATAGAAAAAATTACTCCCTTTAAGCACAACAATAAGATAATAAAAATAAGGAAAAAAATTTTAGAAAAAACAATTGAAAATAAAAATAATTTAATTCTAACTGAAATTAATTATAAAAAAATGAAGAGAAAAAATAATTCAATAATACCAAAAAATAATTTAAATAAAAATAATAATATTTTTTCTTCAAATGAATATTATTTAAAAAAAAATATACATCAGAATAAACAATTTGGTATATCTGAATTATTAATAGATGATATTAATTATTTACATTATGAAGGTAATAAAAAAGAAAAAAAATTAATTAAAACACCTAATTTAAATGATTTATTTTTAAATAAAATTGTTTCTAAAAAAAACCTAAAAAGCTTAAAAGGAAATAAATCAGAAAGAAATTATAATTCAATTAAAAATAATAAAAAAATGCTTCATTGTTTTATGGAATTTCAAACAAAAAATAATGTGACTGACATTAAAAATACTACAATTAATTTAAAGGATATTGGAAATAAAATTAATAATATTTTTGAAGTCATAAGAAATGATACTGATTATAGATTTCATCAATTATTAAACAGTGATAGAATAGAATTTGATTAAAAAATAATATTTTGTTTTAATCAATATTTAAATTTAAATAAATAATTTAAAATAAAAATCTAATTTTTTAATTTTAAATTAATTATATTTCATTTATAATATTATACAATAGCATCTTTATATATATAATTTAAAAAAAATTTAATTACATATTTTCATTTGAAACATTCATTTCAATTTCTCTACTTACATCTTTACTTTCGTTTTCAGATTCTTTACTTAAAAAATTTTCATATGAAAAATTAAACATTATTTTTAAATTATCATCAATTGAATTTTTTATTTGTTTTATCATTTCATCATTTTTGAATAAATTATTTTGATTATTTGGATTACTTAAATTCATATTTTTACCACCCAAAACATTATTTTTTTTATTTCTATGTTTAGAAATATTTTTTGAAATAATTAAATTATTTTCGTTATTATGATGAGTTAAATCAATTGTTTGATTAGGAATATTTATTGTTATTGTTTTATCTTTTTTTTTTTTTTTTGATTTTATTTTTTTTTTATTTTTATTATTTGACTTTTTTCTATAAGAATTAATTCTAGATGAATTATTTTTATAATTAATATTATTTTCATTATTTAAATTCGTTTTATTACTCAAAGAAATATTTATATTGTGACTTAAGTTACTTTCAGTTTTATAAGAAATATTTTTTGTAATTTTAGATACACTAATATTCGAATAAGAATCAGTAATGATTTTATTTTTATTTAATAGATTACTATTTTTATTTTTATTTGAATTAGTTAATTTAGAAAATAATTTTTCATTTAATAAAGGTTGAGATATAAAAGTTGATTTAATTGTTGAAACTTTTTTATTTTTCATAGAAGAATCTTTAATATTACTATTTGAATTTGTATTTAAT
>JAEEGL014603178.1_pt1 | contig 13889 bp, 11 predicted proteins | sample 9134231 | NCBI WGS metagenome assembly JAEEGL01 (sample SAMN16246548, study PRJNA631951) | gut metagenome | biome: gut microbiome; feature: rumen; material: fiber-attached | host: Bos | place: Iran: Karaj | collected 2018-10
AAGAAAGAGGTAATCTGATGCTTCTTAGGCTCATAGACGATATGAACAAAGCCCTTGATAACGATTGCTTCCTTTCCGCGCTTTCTCTTGCGTTGACTTTGCCGGATATATGCGGTCGCGCAAAGTATCCGGATGAAAAATCGACAAAGAAACGTTACATAGGTTGGTACGACGAATACGTTGGAGCTTATGAGCAATGTCCCGGTGAAGAAGGAAAAATGCCTTATCTTAGCGGTGAAGTCTTGTATAGCCTGAGATGTTCGTTTCTCCATCAAGGAAACCCGAATATAGAGAGAGATAAGATACAGGAAGAATGCTGTAAGATCGACCACTTTACACTTTTGACCGAAAAGAAAAAGCAATTCAACATTCTGTCTGATAGTGCGAGTTCGTCGCAGGGATTCCTTAGTGGAAAGAAGAACGGAGAGCCCTACCGCAGCTATGAAGTGAATGTTCGCAGATTGTGTTTCATAATTTCAGCTTGTGCAGAAGGATTTTACGAAGAGAACCCGGAGATATTTAACTTTTTCGACTTCAATATTGTTGATCTTGACGAGAGATATTCAAGACTAAGGTGAGAATAGAAAATGGAGATACCGATTACAATAACAAGCGACGAAAAGGGATACTTTGACCGTGAATGTCCTAAAGATAATTGTCTGTTCAATTTCAAGATAAAGCTACAAGACTGGAAGGAGAAGGTGTCCGATGAGGAAGTCCACTGTCCAATGTGCGGACATATCGACACGTCGGACAAGTGGTGGACGCAGGAACAACTCGATCAGATCCGCGAAATAACCGGCAGTTATGTGGCATCTTACACTCAACAAAAACTTGATAAGTCGTTCCGTAATTTGGCTCAGTCAACGCGAAACAATAAGTTTTTCAAGATAACGTACAAACCAGGAAGAAGGATCAGTATTATCAATAGTCCAATCGGACAAAGCGAAGAATGGGCGCAAGAAATCACTTGTGAAGAATGTGGAACAACATATAGCGTTATAGGTTCTGCCTACTTCTGCCCTTGCTGCGGACATAATTCTGCAAGCAGCGCATTTGATGAATCGCTTGATTCCGTAACAAAAATGCTTGCATCAATCCCGCAAATGGAAAAACTCTTTGCAGAAGCATACGGTGACGATAAAGCCAAAACAATGTGCCGTACTATGGTCGAAAACAGCCTGGGCGATTGCATTTCAGCGTTTCAAAAGTTTGCCGAGTGTAGGTATAAAGAAGTCACCGGAAAAACAGTAAGAGTAAATGACTTTCAGATAGTTAGCAAAGGGAGCGACCTTTTCAGGACATCAACCGGAAAGGGATATGAAGAGTGGCTGACAAGTTCCGAAATAGATGAACTAAACCTTCTTTTTCAAAGACGTCATTTGTTTGAACATAACAACGGAATGGTCGATCAACAATATGTAGATAAATCGGGAGATCGAAGCTATACCATTGGTCAAAGAATTGTGTCTCGTCAAGAAGACACAAACGAGCTTATACGACTATTAAAAAAACTTGCCAAAGGACTATTGTCACTTTCGTAATGTCGCCTGACAAACGACCATTTAAGCGTTTATTGACGATATAATCGTAGCATAGAAAAATATCTTAAGAAATGAGGTTACATAGAGAAAATGGGAGGAACAATGACTATGGATACCAGCGAAAAGCGTTTTGAACGCGATATTGAGTCCTTTCTGATTTCGGATAAGGGCGGCTACGAGCAATTTAACGGACAGGATGCTGACGGAAATTGGGTACATAACCGGCAGCACGATGTGGCGCGCTGTATTTATCTTGACGTACTCTGCGAGTTTATCGCAAAAACTCAGCCGAAAGAATGGACGAAGTATGTCAAATACTACGGCGATAATGCTCCGATGAAACTATACAATCGTTTAGAGCAGACGATCACAAACGAAGGATTGATCCATGTTCTCCGCAACGGTATCGTCGATATGGGTGTCAAGTTGAAGGTTTGCTATTTCAAACCGGAATCTGAGCTTAACGAATTACTCAACGAACAGTATGCCGCAAACATTCTCGGATGCACAAGGCAGTTCAGATATTCAACCGACAACACCGATACCATTGATATGGTTCTTTCCGTCAACGGTATCCCCGTCGTTGCGCTTGAACTCAAAAATCAGTTCAAGGGACAGGACTATCAGTGCGCGATCAAGCAGTACCGTAATGATCGCAGTTCAAAAGAATTTGCTTTCCGTTTGAACCATCGTTTCCTTGTTTATTTTGCTGTTGACCTCAACGAAGCATGGATGACAACACAGCTAAAGGACGGCTCAACGTATTTTATGCCCTTCAATCAGGGGTCAAACGGCGCAGGAGTTACGGGCGGTGCCGGCAACCCTGCTAACCCGAACGGTTATAGCACGTCCTACTTGTGGGAAGAAGTCCTCCAACGCGATTCGCTTCTGGAACTTATTCAGAGGTTCATTTCCTATGTCAAAGAAAAAGAAGAAGTCACTCAAAAGGACGGAACCGTCAAGACTGTAACAAAAGAAAAACTGATCTTCCCGCGTTATCACCAGTACGATGTTGTAAAGAAGCTCCTTGCCGATGTTCGTGAAAACGGTGCGGGAAAGAATTATCTTATTGAACATTCAGCCGGTTCCGGTAAATCCAACTCTATCGCGTGGATTGCATACAGGCTCGCATCGCTCCACAACGATAAGAACGAATCCATCTTTGACTCGGTTATCGTCGTTACGAACCGCGTTGTTCTTGACAGTCAGCTTCAGGACACAATCAACAGTTTTGAACATGTTCCCGGCTTAGTTGAGTCCATAGATGAGAAGAAACATTCGAGCGATCTCGCTGATGCAATCAACGACAACAAGCGCATCATTATCTGCACGATTCAGAAGTTCTTATTTGCATACAAAGACATTCAAAAGATTTCCGGGCGCAAGTTTGCCATCATTGTTGACGAGGCACATCAAGGACAGACCGGTGAGAGCGCGAAAACACTTCGCCGTTCATTGATTGATATTGGTATCGCTATCAAGAACTATGCCGAAGAAGAAGGGATTGACGAATCTGAAGTTGACCTTGAAAGCGATTATGTCAACGCGGTTATTGGACAAGGCAAACATGAAAACCAGTCCTTCTTCGCTTTTACAGCAACGCCGAAGGGCGAATCTCTTGAGGCGTTCGGTGTAACCGAAATGACCTTCGATGGTCCCCCGAAACACCGTCCTTTCCATGTTTATTCAATGAGACAAGCAATCGAGGAAGGATTTATTCTCGATGTTCTGAAACACTATACGACCATAAAAGAAGCATTCAAGCTCGTTAAAGTTTCGGACGACAACCCCGAGTTGATAGCAGGACCGACTGCGAGAGCGCTTTTTAAGTATTATAAGCAGCACGGCTATACCATTACTCAGAAGACTGAAATGATTATGGCTAACTTCCTTGAAAACTGCCGTTATCAAATCGGCGGTAAAGGAAAAGCTATGGTCGTCGCCGACAGCAGAGCGAATGCTGTTCGCTATTACTTTGCCATCAAGCAATACATTAAGGATCACCCGACTGAAACAGCCGGCACTGATGTAATGATCGCTTTTTCAGGAGAAGTTTCGCTTGACGACATTCCCTCTGAGAAGCCCTACACCGAAGCAACAATGAACCTTGACGAGCGGGGCAAATACATAACGACTGACAAGAAGTTCCGTAAAGCTTTCCATAGCAGTCAGTACAACATTCTTGTCGTTGCAAACAAGTATCAAACAGGCTTTGATGAGCCGCTGCTCCACACAATGTATGTGGATAAGAAGCTAAAAGACATAACAGCCGTTCAGACACTTTCCCGTTTGAACAGAACGAATCCCGGCAAAGTGGATACATTCGTTCTTGACTTTGAGAACACCGAAGAAGACATCAAGAAAGCGTTCCTTCCTTACTACGAAACCACCGAAATGCTTGGCGATTCGGACATCAATAAGGTTTATGACCTGCGAAGCAAGATCGCAGAGTTTATGCTCTATAACTACGAGGACGTCCTTGCCTTTACCAGCTTTATGAAATCGCAGGCCGGTAAAGCACAAACAGAAGGTTCCATCGGTCGTCTTGCAGGCTTGCTTGCACCTGTTATTGCGAGATATAAAGAGTTATCCGAAGACGATCAATTCACTGTTAGAGATTTTATCCGAAAGTTCAACGGAGCCTACTCCTATGTGACACAGCTCGTAAGTATCCACGACGAAGATCTGTTCAACGAGTATCAATACACATTTAACCTGATTCGGCTGCTTCCGAGAAATAAGGTGGAACTGATAGACATTGACGATAAAGTCAAACTGGAGTATGCAAAACTGACAGAAACGTTCTCCGGCGCTATTACGCTCAATGAAAAACCGCCGATATTTGTTCCGAACCCCGAAATCAAACCGAGAGTACCGGACAAAAAGAAAGATACGCTTCAAAGCATCATTGATAAAGTCAACGAGAGGTTTGATGGTAAGTTCACAGACAGCGACCGTGTTATCGTTGAGGGCATCTATCAAATGTTCATGAAGTCTCCTGACGTCAAGAAGTTCAAGAAGTATGCCAAAGATAACAGTACGGAGATGTTCGTTCAGTCCCTGTTCCCGGATAAGTTCAGAGAGATCGTAACTCAGTGCTTTATTGAGAACAAGGAATCGTTTGAGAAACTGTTCAGCGATCAGGAATTCTACGACAAAGTTCAAGAAGAAATGGCTAAAGAGTTGTATAAGAGCTTGAGGAAAGACTGATTATGACCTGCCAGATAATTCGCAGCAATAGAAAATCTCTCGGACTTGAAGTTAATGCCGAGGGACTGATAATCAGAGCTCCAATGCAGGCAACTGATGCAGAGATCAACGCATTTATCCTTCAGCATAAGTCTTGGATTGAAAAGCATCTGAACAAAGTTGAAGAACATCAAAAGGCTTTGGATGATATTGTTCCGCTTACGATGGAGGAAATCCGAGATTTGGCGGATAAGGCGTTGAAGATTATACCCGAGAGAGTCAAATATTATGCTCCGAAAGTCGGTGTAACCTACGGAAGAATTACGATTCGCAACCAAAGATCGAAGTGGGGCAGTTGCTCAGGCAAAGGCAATCTAAACTTTAATTGCCTTCTTATGCTTACGCCTTCCGAAGTTATTGATAGTGTTGTTGTGCATGAACTGTGCCACCGAAAAGAGATGAATCATTCAGACAAGTTTTACTCCGAAGTTCTGAGAGTGTTCCCGGACTATTGGGAATGGGATAAATGGCTCAAAGATAACGGGGACTTACTGATGAAAAGAATGCCCAAGTGATTTGCCTCAAAGATACGGTTATAGAGGAGAACCATTATGAATAGCAATACTATATTAAAGTTGCGAACGCTGACTCTGGCAAAAGTTCTATACGAAAGAACAGATGAAGATCACTTTCTCACCACTGCGGAGCTTATAGAGATTCTTGATAAAGAATACGGCATCCCTGCGTATAGAACAACCATTGCAAAGGACGTTGAAATACTCCAAGAATTTGGATTGGACGTGCAAGTCGTTCGCGCACATCAAATCAGATATAATCTGCTCGGTCGTGAATTTGATAATGCTGAACTCAAACTATTGATTGATGCAGTTGCATCTTCAAAGTTCATCAGTAAGAAAAAAAGTGAAAGCCTTGCGGAGAAAATCGCTACCCTTGCCGGCAAAAACAAAGCCGAAGAACTAAAACGTAACATATCAGTTGAGCGAAGAATTAAAACCGACAATGAAAAAGTCCTTTTTATTATTGATGCGGTAAACGACGCAATTAATCGCGGCAAAAAAATCAGGTTTCAGTATTTTGAATACAACGTGAAAAAAGAACGCAAGCCGCGTATGGATGGATATTTCTATCGAATCAGTCCATATCGACTTGTGTGGAACGGCGATTATTACTATGTAGTTGGCTGTAAAGACAAATACACCTCATTATCCAGTTATCGTATCGACCGAATGGTTTCTACTCCGGAAATTATGGACGAAGACATTGCTCCTCTTCCGAAAGATTTTGACATGGATCATTATTTGAACACGATGTATCACATGTTCAGCACGGAAAGGAAACACGTTGAACTTATCTGCTCTAATGATGTTATGGACGCAGTAATTGATCGTTTCGGCGAAGATGTAGAAACCTATGCGTTTGATATGGAACATTTCAGAGCGGATGTTGAAGTCGCGGTAAACAGTTTGTTTTATATGTGGATTTTCGGCTTTAGAGGCAAGGTCAGCATAAAAGAGCCGCAAGATGTTAAAGACGGATATATCCAAATGGTAAAAGACACTTATGAAAAGCTTGTCGGCATAGAGAATGCTGACAAAAGCTCGGATAATAGTTCGGACGAAATTCCCTTTTGAAAAGGTAATACAAGGAGATAACAAGATGAACGGCAAAGATAACAAAAACGAAGTTGAACTCCCTCTCGATGAGATTAAAGATGCCCTCGATAAGGGTGAAGGTACAGTTGAAATAACGATTGAACGTGTCAAAGAAGAAAAGGCGAAAATCATTATTTCATTTGATGAAGACTCTTTGGACATTGATGAGGAAACTCTCAATTCAATGACACTTGAAGAGCTCCAAGACAAACTGGACGAAGCTGAATGTATGCTCTCCGACTTGGAAGACGAAGAACCTGATGTGGATGATGAGGAAGCCCACGATGAGTGGGAAGACCGTTATTCTACGCTTGAAGATCTTATAGACGAACTTGAAGACAGAATATCTGAATTGGAAGATACTGAAGAATAAAAAAGAGAAAGGACTTGTATATGGGACTCAAATCCCTTTTTCGGCGTTCCAAACCCACCGCGGCGGTTTTTATAGATTTCGAGCACTGGTGCTACTCATTGGACAAGCTCTATGGACTGAAACCAAGAGTTGAAGAGTTCTATGACGAAATAAGCGAAAAATACTATGTCAAACGTATTTTGTTCTTTGGGGATTTCTCAGAGCCAAAAATCAGTTCTTGCATTGATGAAATCAGGCAAGTAACGAACAACATCATTGAAACGCAAAATCCATCCCCACACGTAAAAAAAGACTATACTGACTTTATTATGCTCGACTACATTTATCAGGATGTTGACGACTACCCCAAAACCGATACATACATTGTTTTTTCCGGCGATGGTCATTTCTCATCAGTTGCAACATACTTGAAGAAAAAGAAGAAAAAAAGAGTCATCGTTTATGGCGTGACAGATGCAACGAGCTATAAGCTTAGAAAAATAGCAGATGAGTTCTATCTATTACCGTCGCAAGATAACGAACGATGGATCTATTACAAAATGATAATTGACAACATGGATTATATTGCAAGTCAAAAGAAAATCGTATATGCCACATTCAAAACAACAGTTCAGGCAGTTGCAAATAAAAACAAAGTGCCCGAAGATAAAATAACCGCTGCGCTCCAAGATTTATTAGATATGGGCGTAATAAAACAGGAAATAACTTATACCGATTTTAATAAACAGATTAAAGTATTAAAAACGAATTGGCAGCTTGCATTTGAAAGAGGTTTATGGGATTATAAGGACGCTCGTCCAATGAAATGAATAAAGTGTGATGAAACATGGAGACAGTATTATTTATTGGACATAGCCAAGTATATAAAATTGACGAGGTTAAACTAAAAGAGACTATCAGAGAAACAATCGAGCAAGGTGCAAAACTTTTCCTAAACGGAGGAATGGGTGACTTTGACTACATTTGTGCCAGAAAAGTGCTTGAATTGAAGAAGGAGTACTCGGATATTCAATGTGAACTTGTAATACCGTATCTTACTTTCAAACCGCGTTCTATGGATTGTTTTGATTCTTCAGTATATCCTGATGGTCTTGAAAAATATCATTTCAAATCAGCAATACCGGCTCGAAATAAATGGATGGTCAATCATTCACAGTGTGCCATCTGCTATGTCGATCACGACTGGGGCGGCGCAGTACAAACATACGAATACGCCTTAAAGAAAAAGATTGTAATTTACAATTTGGGTAGTTACCAACCAAGTAAATGACTGAGAGGTATAATAATGGGCAAAGAGATACAATTAGGAAAAAAAACTGTTGGTAAGATCAAGGGGAATTTTTACATTCCTTCTTATCAGCGCGGGTACAGATGGAGCAAGGAAGAAGTATGTCGCTTGCTATCAGATATAGCTGTTAATGGGACAAATGAATATTACCTTCAGCCAGTAGTCGTGAAACGATTGTCCGACGCAGATATTCAAGAAAAAGCACTTGAATCCGGTGAGTGGTTTGAAGTGATTGATGGCCAGCAAAGACTAACGACTTTATATCTCATATATCTGTATATGTTTACGAAAAGTGGAGGCTTTTTCTTCAAAAAGCCCGAGTTTTCACTTGTCTATGAAACCAGAGAAGAATCTGCATCATTTCTGAAAAATATAGATTTTTCATTGCGTGAAAATAATATTGATTATTGGTTCATCTGTGGTGCTTATGAAGCTATCCAGTTGTGGTTTGAGACACAGGAAGATTCGCAAACCTCAATGATAGATATATATAAATCTCTTGGAGATAGAGTAAAAGTCATCTGGTATGAAGTTGACGAGAGTGAGGATGCTATCTCGTTGTTTACAAGGCTCAATATTGGAAAAATACCTCTAACAAGCGCCGAACTTGTCAAGGCACTCTTCCTATGTAATGACAGCTACAAAAAAATGAAGGTGGAAAAGCAAGAAGAAATTTCTTTTCAATGGGATAGCATCGAAAAAGAACTTCAGAATGATCCTTTATGGTACTTCCTTTCCAACACTTCAAAAACAACTTATCAAACAAGGATTGATTTAGTCCTTGATCTTATTGCCCATAAAAGAATAACTGAAAAAGACGCATATTACACATTTTTCTATTTTGATAATCTTCGATCAAAAAAGGATTTGGATGAAATATGGCTTGATATTCAACAGACTTTTTTGACCTTAAAGGATTGGTATGAGAATCACGAGTTATATCACAAAATTGGATTTCTCATTGCTTCTGAATCTGTTTCTTTGCAAGAATTATATGATATTTCGTTAGAAAAAACCAAAAACGGTTTTAGATCTTCTTTGGATGAACTTATAAAAAGAAGCATCCAAATTGATGCGAACTATGCTGACTTGAGTTACGAAAAACCGATTGAAAAAGACAAAATCAGCAAACTACTCCTCTTGTTTAATGTTGAATCTGTTCGCCAAAATGGAGAACAAACGCAATGGTTTCCGTTCGATAAATACAAATATCAAAAAACCGGAAAAGTTGTTTGGAGCCTTGAACATATTCATGCACAGCAGTCTGAGGGATTGAAAACCGAGGACACGTGGAGAGAATGGTTAGAATATCACATACCGTCGCTTGAAGCACTTGGCAGCAGCGGCTGCGAGAGTACGCTTTCTGAAATCCACAATCTTCTTGGGAAAGCAAAAATCTCTGGAGCAGAGTTTAAGGAATTACAGACAAAAGTGGTCCAGTTGCTTTCAGCACAGGGTAACACTGAGTATATGCACACGATTGCTAATCTCGCTTTGTTGAATACAAGTGATAACGCAGCATTAAATAATTCAACTTTTGATGTTAAGCGCAACGAGATTATTAAGATGGATAAAGCCGGACAGTATATTCCTTTCTGCACCAAAATGGTGTTTCTAAAGTATTACACACCCTCTGCGCAAAACCAAGTCCATTTTTGGGGATTTCCTGATCGAAACGCATACGTCAAGCAGATAAACGAAGTGCTGAAAGATTATCTGAGCGAAGCTATTCATATCGAAACGGAGAAAGAATAATATGGCTACTGAATTACATACTTTCATGGATATTTTCGATTCTCAGTACGTTGACGACAATGGAGAGCCGTCAACTCTGGATCAGATAATCATCCCTATGATTCAACGCGATTATGCACAAGGAAGAAAAGGAACTGAAATAGCAAGAGTTCGTGAACGGTTTCTTGATTCATTACTTAAGGCTGTTACGGAGAGCCCTATTACGCTTGATTTTGTATATGGCGATTTACAAGATGGAATAATGACGCCATTAGATGGTCAGCAGAGACTTACAACACTATTTTTGCTTCACTGGTATGCTGCAAAAAAAGATAACATTTCGACAGATGAATACTCTTTTTTGCAGAGATTCAGCTATCAAACTCGATCAAGCGCCAAGCATTTCTGTATTCAGCTTATAAAGCATCAGCCTTCTTTTGCAAATAAACTGTCTGATGAAATAATAGATCAAACGTGGTTTCCTCTTGACTGGAAAAAAGATCCTACGATATCATCAATGCTTGTAATGATAGACGCAATCGATGAGACGTTCAAAAAAACTCCTGATTTATGGGCTCGTTTGAAATCAGGTGCAATATCATTCTATTTTCTTCCGATTATGGATATGGGCCTTACAGACGAACTCTACATTAAAATGAACTCAAGAGGTAAACCATTAACCACTTTTGAGCATTTCAAAGCGGAGTTAGAAAGCGAACTCCGTTCATTGGATGAGTCTCTGTCAAAAAGGATTATTCGAAAAATAGACCGTGATTGGACCGAATTGCTTTGGATTTATCGAGACGAGGACAATCTTATTGATGACGCTTTTTTGAGGTATTTCAAATTTGTTTGCGATGTGATTTGCTATAAAAGCGGCGGGACACCGCAGGGCCGCAGCAATGATGAATTTGATTTAATAGAAATGTACTTTTCATCAAAGTGCCGCACAGCAAAAGAAAATGCAGTTACACTCGAAACGTTCTTTGACTGTTGGTATCATAATTTGAGCAATGAAAATCCAAACGAATTGGCAAACAGATTTATTTCCTACAATCACGAAGCAGGAAAAATAAAAATTGAAACAAGGTACGAAATCGACATTTTCTCTGATTGTTTGCGTACCTATGCAGATTCGACCGGAAGAAGAAGAACTTTCCCATTGAACAGGATAGTTCTACTTTATGCGTTTACTATTTTCTTGCAAAACAGAGCTTCTGTAACCAATGATCAGTTTTCAAGAAGACTTCGTATTATTAACAACCTTATTCAGAATTCCGAAGATGAAATAAGTGATAGCGAAGCTCGTGCAAGTGGTAACAGGATGCCGGCGATTCTTTCGCAAGTTGATAGCATAATTCTTCACGGGATTATTGATTCATCAATTGAGAATAATTTCTCTGTAAACCAGTTAGCGGAAGAGAATGAAAAACAGAATTGGTTGACTTTGAATCCTGAAATGTCCGAATCATTGTTCAGCCTCGAAGATCATCAGCTCCTTCAGGGACAAATCAGTATTGTTGGACTTGAAAATGCAAGACTGTTCCACAAGTTCGAGGAATTATTTAAGTGTAATTGGGACAAGATTGATCGCACACTTATGAGCATTGGCTTTTACGGGCAAGTTGAGCAAAACAAATGGAGATTTCAGTTTGGCTCAGGTTCAACAAGAAACACTGATGCTTGGAGAAGTATTTTCCATAAGAGCAGGAACACAGGATTTGACCGAACACATGATATTCTTGTACAACTAATCGATCACGATACCGAAATAACAGAGGAATATCTGGATTCTGTTGCGGAAGATTACATAGCTCAATGCGAAAGCCAAAACAGACTTGAATGGAGATACTACTATGTAAAGTATTCCACATTTAGACCATGCAGTTATGGGAAGTATAGCAATAGTGAGTTCGAGTCGTCCCCATACCTATTCTCTGTGATGCTGACACAATCAAAATGGTCTGAAAACACATATAATCCTTTTTTGAAAACAGCAGATGAGGCTCATCTTTCAAGGGATGACTATGGGCAAAAACTTGTTTACAAAGACGGGTATATAAAGTGTTTGAATAATTCTTATGCGCTTTACAGCAAAGAAGATGATTCATTGATTGAAGAGTGGGAAATAAATCACGGTGATGACGGTATTGATGCAGAAAATCGAATCGAAAAGCTGAAAGGAATAATTGCCGGATTTGATTACTGAATCTCAAAACGGCATTTATTATCAGTGGTTCAAAGCAACGAAGTCATTTGTTTTTTATACCAGAGATCTATAAGGCGGTGTACATTGTGATGATAGACGACGGCGATAAAACATATATAGCAATAGACCTGAAGTCGTTTTACGCTTCCGTCGAATGTGTTGCGCGTAAGCGTGATCCGCTGACAACAAATCTGGTTGTTGCTGATGAGAGCCGGACTGAAAAAACAATTTGCCTTGCAGTTTCCCCTTCGCTTAAGTCCTACGGAATCTCAGGAAGAGCACGACTGTTTGAAGCGATTCAAAGAGTCAACGAAGTCAACCGTCAGCGGAAATATGCTCTTCGAGGCAAGCCATTTTCCGGCAAGTCTGACGATTATAACAAACTGAAAGACGACCCAACATTAGAGATTGATTTCATAAAAGCACCGCCGCGTATGGCGGAGTATATGAAGGTCAGCGGACAGATCTATTCGATCTATTTGAGAGACGTCGCCCCTGAAGACATTTTCGCCTATTCAGTCGATGAAGTGTTCATTGATGCAACGTACTATCTGAAAACATACAAGCTGACAGCTCACGATTTCGCAATGCGGCTTATAAAAAATGTGCTTAAAGAAACTGGCATTACCGCGACCGCAGGCATCGGTACAAATATGTTCCTTGCTAAAGTTGCAATGGACGTAACCGCTAAGCACATGCCGGCTGATAAAGACGGCGTTCGTATTGCCGAACTTGACGTTATGAGTTTTCGTCGTCAGTTGTGGGATCACAAACCGATCACGGATATATGGCGCATCGGTGGCGGTATTGCAAAACGACTTGAGGCAATGGGCATATATACGCTCGGCGATATTGCGCTGTGTTCTGTTGATAATGAAGAAAGACTCTATAAGGAATTCGGTGTCAACGCCGAGCTGCTCATCAATCATGCATGGGGTTGGGAGCCGACAACAATTGCAGATGTCAAATCGTACAAGCCGGAAACCAGTAGCTTAAGTTCCGGACAGGTGCTTTCACAACCATACGATTTCAAAAAAGGAAAGCTGATCGTTCAGGAAATGACTGATCTGCTTGTGCTGGATCTCGTTGAAAAAGGTCTTGTTACGGATCAGATGGTTCTGACGGTTGGTTATGACGTCGAAAACGTCAAGGAAGGTAGTGCATACAAAGGAGCTGTCGAGATCGACCGCTACGGGCGCAAAGCCCCGAAACAGGCGCACGGTTCTATCAATCTCGGGAAGTTCACATCCTCGACCAAACTCATAATGGACAAGGTATCCGAACTATATGACAGAATCGTTGATAAAGACTTGACTGTGCGCAGAATGTACGTCGTCGCCAATCACGTTATGGATGAGTCAAAAATCAAAGCAGAACCCGAGCAGGTGCAGTTGACACTATTCGACGATCCAGAAGAAATCGAGCGTAAACACGCCGCCGAGAAAGCAGAACGTGAACGAGAACGCAAGATTCAAGAGACGTCAATCAAGCTCAAAAAGAAGTTTGGAAAAAACGCCATTCTCAAAGGTATGAACCTTCAGGAAGGCGCAACAACCATAGAAAGAAACAAACAAGTCGGCGGGCATAAAGCCGGCGAATGATCCCGACAAATCGGGAGTTGCGGAGGAGAATAAAATGCATAACGATTATGATCTATATACTGGTGCTCTGAGAGTTTTTCACGACTTTAGCGCAAGTAATGATAATATTGAAGACTATCCCTTTTCATACGATTTAACTTCACCGCAATATGAGTATCTGAAAAGCAAATACCATATTGATTCTGTCGCCGGAAATGGTTCCGAATTGGAAAAAGCGTTAAAGTTGCTCAAATGGTGCTCTCAAAATGTTCTTCATAACGGAGGAACAAAGGACGTGG
>JAEEGL016488685.1_pt1 | contig 13889 bp, 11 predicted proteins | sample 9134231 | NCBI WGS metagenome assembly JAEEGL01 (sample SAMN16246548, study PRJNA631951) | gut metagenome | biome: gut microbiome; feature: rumen; material: fiber-attached | host: Bos | place: Iran: Karaj | collected 2018-10
AGGCCATCGGCAAACATCTGTTCAAACTTGACGGCAACAACACTCGGGTGCCCCAACTCAATGGTCTGCGAAACATTAACCGCGAAGTCATTATCCGAGATATACGTCAGTTGCTCAACATCGACCTTCGGCTGGCACCCTTCACCATTCTGGGACTCGAAAAACCCGTCAGCTGCCAACTCTGCGTGGGACAACACAACGTCACCGTAGGAGGCACCATCGACAGGCTCGACCTTATCAATCCCGACGGGCAGGGCCAGCGCATACGTGTGCTCGACTATAAGACAGGCCGCCCACCCCACGCTGTTCCTGCCTCCATTGACAATGTATTCGACCCCTCATTGTTGCGTACTCATCACACCGACTATTACCTGCAGGCACTTTTCTACTCGCTCATCGTCAGTAACGAACGGGCTCTTAACCCGAACAGATTGCCCGTCAGCCCTGCCTTGCTTTTTATTCAGCAGACACAGGCCGACGGCTACGATCCTACGCTCTGTTTCGGTAAGCAGCCCATTGCCGACGCCGAGCAGTATCGCCAAGAATTTGAGGAAAACATACGGCAAATCCTTGCTGATATTTTCAATCCGGCTAAACCATTCAGCCCAACCGACGACCAAAACATCTGCTCAAGTTGTCCTTACCGGGTTGTGTGCGGACAATAGGAATGTGTCAGGAGATTACCTTATTGTTGTTTCCGTTATCATTTTCGTTGTTTTTGTAAATACGCCATCCGATGGCGGCAACGAAAATGCTGACGAACGGAGAGAGAATGTTGAAGAAACAATAAGGAAGATAAGTGAGTGTTGAAACCCCGAGGACGGTGCTTTGGGTGAGTCCGCAGGTGTTCCACGGCACGAGTACCGAGGTAACGGTGGCTCCGTCTTCGCATGAACGGCTAAGCAAGCGCGATTCGTAGCCTCGCGACTGATAGGTTTCTTTGAACATCGAACTGGCAAGCATGATAGAAAGATACTGGTCGGCCATGCAGACGTTGAACAAGAAACTTGTGCCCACTGTTGAAGCCACGAGCGAGGCAGTACCACGAATGAGACGCAGCACATAGCCCACCACATCGCGAAGCTGACCAGTAGCGGTGAGTGCCCCACCAAAGGTCTGCGCACAAATGATGAGCCAGATGGTGGGCATCATACCGGTCATGCCGCTGGTGGAAACCAATTGGTTGAGAGCGGCTTCGCCGGTTTCGATGCTGGTGTTTCCATAACAGGTCTGAATGATGCCTTTGTAGGAAACCAGGCTGTCGAATGCCGATACGTTGCCATCGGAAACGGCCACCTGCCTTTCCAGCTGGGGTTGCACCAACAGGGCAACAATGGCAGCTATGAGCACGGCCATGAACAGCACCACGAGCGACGGCCAACGGCGGGCTATCATCAAGCCTGTCATAGCTGGCACGAGCAGCAGCCAGGGTGATATGCAGAAAGTGCTTTGCAGCGCCACCATAAAATGGTTGACGTTGCCTTCGCCAGAAACGTGCATGGTGAGTCCGGCAAAAAAGAATATTGTAAGCGAAATGACGAAGGCCGGCACCGTGGTGTTCATCATATACCGGATGTGGGTAAAGAGGGGTGTGCCCGTAACGCTTGATGCCAGTACGGTGGTGTCTGACAAAGGTGACAATTTATCGCCAAAGTAGGCACCCGTGATAATGGAGCCCGCTATCCATCCCTCAGAAAAACCATGAGCCGTTCCGATGCCCATCAGTGCCACGCCGACGGTGGCGACGGTGGTCCATGATGAGCCTATGAGCACGCTGACAAGAGCGCAAAGCAAGCTACTGCTGACTAAAAACCACTCAGGACTGAGAATCTGCATTCCATAATAAATCATGGTGGGCACAATGCCCGAAACCATCCATGTGCCTCCAATGGCTCCAATGAGCAGCAAAATGACAATGGCCGAAGCACAGCTGGCCACCTTACTTGATATTTCGGCCTCGAGTTGTTCCCACTTGAGCCGCCCCTGCGTCTTTCCTATCAGCACACTGACAGCCGTTGCAAGCAAAAGCGACACCTGACTGGCACCATCGAGTGTTGCGTTGCCAAAAACGGCAACGCAACAACTGATGAGTAGAATGAGTACCAGAAAGGGGACGAAAGCCATAGTCAGGGGGAAAATGTGCTATTTCGTCACTCTTTCAAGCCATTTCACCATGCCGAACATCACAGCCATGGAAATGACGCACACAATGAGGAAAACCGTCCAGCAGACCCAGATGGGGAACTCGTTATAGATGAGCGGACCAATCCAAAGCAGACCGTTGCCCACGGCAGTAGCACCGAGCCACAACCCCTGGCAGAGGCCCTGCAAATGTTTGGGAGCCACTTTTGACACAAACGAGAGGCCAAGCGGCGAAATGAACAGCTCGGCGGCTGTGAGGAAGAAATAGGTGACGATGAGCACCCAAGGAGCTGCCTTTAGTCCTGTCTTTGCCGAGTCGGCCAATGAGGTGAATTCGGTGGCTGAGGGATAGCCCTGTGAATAGGAATAAACGGCAAGGAACAGGTAAGCAATGCCTGCAATACCCATACCGTAGGCTATCTTACGAGGAGTAGAAATGGGATTGCCGCGCTTGGTGAGCATGCTGAACAGCCACATGACAATGGGTGTGAGCACGATGACGAAGAACGGGTTGACAGCCTGCCAGATTTCGGGTGCAATGGTGTCAGTTACCACGAAGTCGCGAGCGAAGAACGAAAGCGACTGTCCGTTCTGATGGAACGAGAACCAGAAGAACACCGCGATGCCGAGCACAGCGAAGAGAGCGTACATGCGCTGTTTGATTTCCTTGGCCATGGTTTGTTTTTCCTCCTGTGTGTAGTTCTCGGCCACAGCACTGGTTTTCTTTCCCGGTGTGGGGAACATATGCTTAGAGAACATGAAGATGGCCAGCGAAATGAGCATGGTCAGCACTGAAGCGATGAACGAGTAATGAATACCAGTGTTAAAGATGTCGAGATACTGGGTACAAAAAGCGCTCAAGTCGGCCGTATTGCCTCCCACCTTCTCCACCAGTTCTGTGAGATTCTGCATGTTGCTTGCAGAAATGTTGCCAGAAACAAACTCGTGGCAGAGTTTGGGCAGGTCGGCGTTGTAAGCCAAACCGTGGGAGTTAAGCCACCAGCTGCGCAGCATTGGTGCAATGAAAGGAGCCAAAAGTGCGCCCACATTAATAAATACGTAAAAGATTTGGAAACCTGCGTCGCGCTGTCCCTGTGCCCACTTCAGACGGTCGGGGCCTTGCTTGGCAGCATCGGCCTCGAAGTTGTCGTACATCTGTCCGACAATGGCCTGCAGGTTGCCCTTGAACAATCCGTTGCCACAGGCAATGAGTGCAAGCGCAAAAATGGTGAAGGGCAGCAGCCACGACATATTGCTGGGCGTAGCCAGCACAGGAATGGAAAGCAGCACGTAGCCCACAGCCATGATGACAAGGCCCCAGGCGATGGTGCCTTTGTAGTTTTGAGTGCGGTCGGCAATGATGCCGCCCACGAGGCTCAGCACGTAGATGGCGGTGAGAAACATGGCGGCGATGAATCCGCTTTGCCCGTCGGAGAGTCCGAACTTTGAACACAAGAAGAGGGCCAGCACGGCATTCATGATGTAATAGCCGAATCGCTCGCCCATGTTACTGAGGGCTGCCTGAAGCAGTCCTTTGGGATGATTTTTGAACATAGTAAGTTATTTAAGATTTTGATTTAGATTTTTTCTTGGTGCGGAAGATGTCGCGCAGATAGGTGGCCTTAATGACGATGTTTCGAAAGTTTGACGCGCCAAATTTGTCACGTTTGGAGTCGTGATAGATGTTTCCTAACCCATAGTAGTAGCGTGCCTCTACAATGAAGTGCCCCACCTTGGGATGGGAGTATTCCAGTCCGGCACCAGCAGTAATGCCGTAGTCAAACTTGAGTTGCACGGACATGGTATCCTGGTCGATGACCTGGTTGACGCGGTCCATTTTGTTGCGTTTCTCCAGTTCGAAGTTCATGGTTGTCTTTTCGCCCAGGCAATAGCCAAACTGCGGACCCGCCTGCACGAAAAACTGGAATCCTTTCTGCTCTCGGCCCCACCCTAGCCTGGCCAGCAACGGAATTTGCAGGTAAGTGATGGTGCGCTGATATTCTTCGGGCAGGCCCGTGGTCTCGTTAATGACGGGATTCTCGTTGTAGTCGATGATATTTTCCTTCCATCCCATCGGGTTGACGTTGACCTCAGCCTGAAGGGCGCAGATAGAGTTGAAATATTTCTCGCAGGTGTAGCGGATGGTTCCTCCCAGGGTGATTCCTTTATGCATTTTTTGTGTCACTTTGGGCAGGAAGCGCATGTCGGTGAGCGAGTATCCTCCGTTGAAACCCACTGCCAGGTCGGAGCGGTATTCGCCTATTTGCGCGCTCGCCGTAAGGGCAGCCAGCAGCAGAACGAGAACAAGTGTTTTGCGCATGATTTGACGGTAGTGGTGAGAGTTTAGAAATTGATGAGCACGATGCTGTGGTTAGTGGCATAGTGAACAAAAGTGAGCTGACGGTTTTGCATGCCCCCACCCTTCGCGGCGCGCTTAAAGTTGAACATGGTTTGTATGGGTTTGTGGTTCGACTCGGCTTTGGTGGCATTGAAGGCCTTACCGCGCTCATGTAGTCCCGAAAGGAAGAAGTAAGCCTGGTCGAAGCCGGTCAGACCGAATCGCGGCAGAGCATACATCATTTCGTTGCCGAACCAGCGCTTATACTGTCCTTCTATGCTAAGCGTCTTATAGGAATTAGGATCGCGGTAAAAAGTGCTGGGGATGTAAGTGTCGTACTTATGGAAATACTCTTGATACACCTTGGTGTACATCAGCCAGTCGGTGTAGCCAAAAAGCGAAATACCCAGTCCGGGCACCTGGCTTGTCAATCGGTCGAGACGGCGCAGAGTGCTGTTGAGCTCAGGCGAACGTCCGGTGTTCAGAATGACGATATTCGGTTCCGTGCGGCTGAAGGCTTTACTGAAAGCGTCGTCCGAAGAGTTGAGGTTGGTCACGTTGTAGGCAATGCCTCTTGCATCCATAATGCGTCGCAGGTTCATAGTGAAAATTCCTTTCTGGCTGGTAGAGTCGTTGCAGTCGATAAAAACAGTGTGATGAGCCGCAAAGCGCTCTAAGAATTGCTGTATGGTGGCCTCGTTGATGTCGGCTGGAGTCTGATACACCTGATAGATGTTCGGATTCTGCTGCACGTCGTTGCCCGAAATGGAGAACGGAATGACAAGTTTGATGCCATACGTTCTGACAAAGTCGCTCAGCGGAGCCATCTGCTTAGTGTAAAGTGGTCCAAAGATGATGTCGCATTTGGCGGCGGCTGGGTCGAGCAGCGTCTGTCTGATGTCGGCATCAATGTTCACGTTCCAGGCATGCACATCCACAGAGACGCCGTTTTTCTTCAGGCTGTCGCAAGCCAGCAGCATGCCACGGTAGTACTCCACCATGCGCCTGCCGTCGCCATCCACGTCGTGCAACGGAAGCATTACGCCCACGCGGATGGCCCTGTTGCGTATGTCGGTGTCGGTGTTCTGCCCGTTGGCTTTTGCCAGTTGTTCCACGCTCACCGTTCTTGTGGCCTGTATGGGATTGTTCTGGTTACCATTCTGCATGCCGTTTTGCTGGCGTTGCGCCTGCTCTGCGGCCGAGAAGGGAATAAAGATGAAATCGCCCTTTTTCAGCTCGTAGCCGGGCGTGTTCATCTCGGGGTTGGCCCTGATCAACTCATCAACGGTCAGACCATAATCTTTAGCAATGCCAAAAATGGTTTCCTTGCGCTTCACCTTGTGCATCTCTTTCCATGTCACGCCCTCTTGGGCTACAGTCTCCACGGCAAAGACGGCCAGCAAAGCTACGATTGCATATCTCAGATGTTTCATTGTTGTTTCTTGCTGTTAGAAAAATAGCATTTCCGATTTTTGTGTCTTTTTACTTCCGCAGTTCCCAGTCAACATCAAACTCGCTGCCCTCGTCAGTCACACTGATGTCGTAAACCACTTCCTTGCCATTGAGTTGCCCTTTCAGCACACCCTTTTTGGGCGAGCCTTTCTCGTCGAGCTGAAACTCTGTTACCTCGAGCGTGTTGCCATTCGACTGCTCGTCGTTGATGATAGCTTCCTGCACCTTGTCGGCCAGTTTTTTGTCGGATACAATACAGCCGTTGAACATCATCAGCGCCGAGAACACAAACATCATTGAAATAAAAAACTTTTTCATTTTCATTGCTTTTATGTTTTTAATACTTTTGTCATCGCTTTCGTTAGCGTTATCGTTAACGTTTCTCTCCCCTTTCGTTTGCAAAAGTACGAAATGTTTGACAATATAAGGCCACAAAATGCAAAAAAAATGCCTCCGTAGTGAACAAGAAAGTAAAAAAATACGTAAATTTGTGGCCGTAACAAACCATTTCAATCACAAAACCATGAGAACGAAGGCTATCATGACAGGAATTTTAGGAAGTATTTTCGGTCTTTTCACCGCCTGTGGACAAAATGCCACCATGCCCGAGGGCAAACTGCTGAGTCTGGAATATACAGAGAGCGGCACCATGGCCGGTTATACTTTCGAGGGCAGCGTCACCACCATGAAAGACGGCAGAGTGCGTCTTCGCGTATCTTACAATCGCTACGGCCCGCTGGTAAAAAAAATAGTTGACGCCAAGGTGCTCGACGACCTCAGACAGATTATTAAAGAGGAAAAGATGTATGCCTACAAGTCGCACTATCAGCCCATGATGGAGGTGCTCGACGGATGGGGATGGTCATTCCATGCATCGTTTGAGAACGAGCAGAGCATTAGCTCTGGAGGCAGCAATGCCCGCCCACCAGGCAACGGACTGGGCCGTATCGAAAGCTACCTCACCTCGCTCATTGGCGACTCACGCCCCACGGGCTGGCTTGATGAAGACCAAGAGCCGTCACTTCAGGGCACCACCTGGACTGACGGACTTAGCATGTTCACCTTCGTCACCCCCGACAGCATCGCTCCTGTAGGCAAAGGCATCGGCGTTCCCGACTGTCTCGACAATAATTTCCCAAAAAACAACTGGCGGATTGTCCGTCTCACGGCAAAAGGTCAGGACATCCTTTCTTGCGACAAAAACTACAGCGGCAGCCCCGTGGCCTTCCAACGCTGCGAAAACAAGCCCGCAAGCCGACAACAGCTCTGGCAGAAAAGCCTTCGTATGCTGGTTGCCGGCACATACACGGGCACCAAACTAAAAAAATACATTTTCACTCCCGACGGCTTGTATAAATCGGGGCGAGGCGACAAGGGTATCGCCTATGAGTTTCTTTCCTCTCCTGCCCCCAAGGCCGGCATTGCCACTCCACCCGTCAATGTGCTGAAAGCCGGCCCCCACCGATGGATGATTTGCCTGACCGATTCGGGACTCAATCTCTACGAGGCCAAGACTGTGGGCAACCAGTTCAAGCGCGGCAAACTTCTCGACACCCTCGTATTTACTGACAATGGCACCAACGAGCCCGGACGATGGCCACTGTTCTCGATGCTCGTGGCCAACAAGTGGCTGCTGAACCTTGTTCCACCCAAGGTGCTGCGCTACATCAGCAACGAGATAAAAGCCCGACACGGTTATGCCTTCTACAACGACAAAGAGGCCGAAAACTACTTTAACCAGCAATCTTGGTACGAGCAAAACTACAGTCACGAAGCATTCTCACCCGTTGAGGAAATCAACAGTAACGCTATTTATAATCTTCTCCAATCTGAGCCCAAAGGACCATGGCCATGGTTTGAGTCAGAGTAAAACATAACATTTTGTTGTATAGATATTTATCACCTATTCGTTTAACCAACGGGTGATTTCTTTATTTTTGTCCGAAAAGCCTCAGAAATTCATCTGCAAAAGTGATGCTTCCGCAAAGCAAAAATCGGGTTTCGTGAAGCAAAAATAAGGTTTCGTCTAGCATCCTCCAAAAACACAATAATTATTCGTGAAAACAGGCTGAAACACCTGTCCCAATGGGCTGGGACATTTTTCCCAGAAAAAGTCCCATCGGCTGGGACTTTTTTCCCACGCGGTGGGACTTTTTTCCCAGCCGATGGGAATATTCTGGGAAAAAGTATTTCACTCTTAAAGAAAACTGATCTGTTTTGGATTCTTAGTGCAATTCTCAAGAGTGACTGCTGTCCGTACAAGAAAAAACGGTCAGGAATCTAAAAAGCACAAAAAAGTTCGATGAAATGGCGAAAAAACATCGTGAAACATCACGATTGTGTGGTTTGCCGCTGAAATAAAAGTAGAATTGTTTTGAGAATTGCAAAAATAGCAGTACCTTTGCAAAGCAATGCGCGAGGACAATGTGGAATCTGCGAACACGAAGTGTTCTGATGCGGAGATTTGCAACCTTTCGGCATGCGTTTTAGAGGCTCAGTATGATGTGCTGCACGGTCGGTTTTGAAAAATCAGACATATCGACCGTGAAGTTTTATTGTGTATATTAGGAACGTATGCCAATCCGACAGATTCTCCATTTCCGATAACGCATGCGGTGGAAACATGTTCGGAATAAAGACTTTTATCAAGTCACATTTCAATCGGTATTTTTTCTATCCCCACGTCTGGCAGAAAATACTCGACAAAAGAGTGGAGACTCTGAGGCAGAAAGACTGCATCACAGTGGCATTCGTCACCATGGATGTGGCGATGTGGAAATATCAGGGGCTTTACGATTTGCTGAAACAGGACCGCAGGTTCAACACATACATTGTGCTGTCGCCAACGGTGAAGTTCTGCCGTGAGGAAATGGTCAGGGAATTGCAAAAAATGCGCGAATTCTTCGGTCAAAGAGCAATGCCCTATGTTGACTGGGACCTGGAACACGGTGCGCCTCCAACCGACATCCGTAAAACGTTGAACCCCGACATACTGTTTTACACCCAGCCTGGGAAAAAGGTGTTTACAAACGTACACTCGTTTCAGCATTTCCGCAACAAACTGCTATGCTACTCGCCCTACGGATTCTATATGCACGACAAGCCATCGCTCTACGACAGGAAGTTTCTTAACATGGCGTGGAAAATCTATTTTTTTACCGACGTGCAGAAAAGTCTGGCCGAAAAGTATGCCGAGCGTCGGGGTGAGAATGTGATTGTCAGTGGCTACCCTCCCTATGAGCAATACACAAACGGCCAATTTTCTGATGTTTGGAAGATAAAGGACAAAAGCGTGAAGCGTATTGTTTGGGCACCGCATTTCACTATCAGCACCTCGCTGATGGAAGGAACCAGAGCACGCTCGCACTTCCTGACCATGTGGGAAATGATGCCGAAACTTGCCAAGAAATACGAGGGGAAGATACAAATAGCCTTCAAGCCACACCCACGACTGCTGACAGAATTATATCAGCACCCCGATTGGGGAAAGGAAAGGGCAGACAACTATTACAGAATGTGGCAACAGCATATTGACAACGGCCAACTGGAAACGGGCGAGTTTGTGAGTTTGTTTCACGGTTCTGATGCTCTTATTCACGACTCCAGCTCTTTTCTCATTGACTATGTGTATTTCGATAAGCCAGAGTTTTTTCTGGCCGATGACCTAACATCCTACAAATTAGAGTCTGACGAGGTTTCGCTAAAAGTTTACAATAGCGTTTATTACGGACTGAAAGAACAAGAAATATGCCATTTCATCGAGGATGTTGTCATCGGCGGCAACGACACAATGAAAGAAACGCGCAACGCTGTGCTACGGCAACATCTGTTGCCTCCTGGCGGCAAAATTGCCTCGCAAATTATTTATGAGGACTTGAAAAGAGAATTATCTCCAAAGTCTTAACTCCTTTACTCGAATAATGATGGCCGACAGCCGATGGAAAACGAGAGATTCTAACATGGAACTGTTGCGCATCATTGCAATGGTTTTTATCATGTTGGTGCATGCCAATTTCCGTGCACTGCACTACCCTACTGCCGATGAAATGGCGGTATCGTCCACCGGTGTCTTTGTCCGTTATCTTTGGGAGAGTCTTTTTGTGTTGGGTGTCAACGCTTTTGTCATGCTGTCGGGGTGGTACGGCATACGCTTCCGACTGAGCCGCCTGTGGGAGCTTTTGTTTCAGGTGCTGTTTTTTGCGTTCTGTATCATTGCCATAGCCTGCATTTACGAGCAACGGTGGCCTGTAATGCGCGACTTTGGCTATTTGCTTCTCAGCGACAACTATGATTATTGGTTTGTGAAAGCATATCTGATGCTTTACATCCTGTCACCCGTGCTGAATGCCTTTGTTGAACGGGCATCGAGAGAGCAGTTGCTACAGGTGTTGCTGCTGTTCTTCGGATTCGTGTTTCTCTGGGGCTGGATATTTAAAGGGGCCGTATGGCTGAAGCATGGCCATTCGGGCATTTTCTTCGTAGGACTGTATCTGTTGGCCCGTTATCTCAGGCTTTATTGGGTGGACGGGGTGAACATCCGGAAATCTGTCTGTGCAGCCGTTTATCTGTCGATAGCGTTGGTCATAGCCGTGAGTGCCTACTTGCTGCTCAGAACCAACCATCTCGACTCTGTGCGCAGGCTGTATTTTTACACCTGCCCGCTTGTCATCATTCAGGCAGCGGCTTTTCTGCTTTTCTTCACCAAAGTGAAGCTGAAAAGCAAAACAGTTAATTGGGTAGCCATATCGACGCTTGCCATTTATCTGGTTCATTCGTCACCATTCTGGAGCAAGGCATTCTACGACCAACCCATTGCCCACTGGTTTGGCACGCTTACTCCTCTGCATTTTGCCTTTAGGGTGGTGCTGTTGGTGTTTGTGACGTTCTGGATCTCGATTTTTGCCGACAAGGTGCGCATAGCCATCTGGCAAAGAATACAGTCAAAGTTCCCTTCTCTGGCTTAAGATGAAAATAGGCATTCTTACGTTTCACAACGCCATCAACCACGGAGCCGTACTGCAGACCTACGCCACTCAAGAGTTGTTGCGTGGCATGGGGCACGAGGTGGAAGTGATTGATTACCGCAACAAAGCCGTAGAAGCCTACTACGATAAATTTAAGTTCCATCTGGGTGTATTACTGCGAAAACGCAAGATTCGCTACCTTGTGTCACCGTTTCTTTTCTGGCTGCAGCGCCGAGCTTTCAGCAAATTTAAGAGAAATTATTTAAGAATATCGCCCGATGGTGCCAGGCAAGCAGGACAGAAAGACCTGATACTAGTGGGCAGCGACCAGCTTTGGAACTTGCGCATTACAGGCGGATTTGACCCGTGGTACTGGGGCGACAAAGCGACAATAGGATTAGACCCGGAAAAGACAAGGATGGCGACCTGGGCCGTATGTATGAACCACACTGAAATGGCCCTTGGCGAGACGGCGCGCATTGGTAGGTATCTGAAGAACTTTTCGGCCCTGAGTGTACGCGAAAAAGAACTGCTCGACCTGATAGCTCCATTGACAGACAAGCCTGTGGTGCAAACCCTCGACCCCACCCTACTGCTGGACGCTGATAAATGGAGGGCCTTGTGCCACAAGGTAAGGCCCAGTCATTATGTGGCAGTTTACGCCATTGAGTTTAAAGACAAACGTCGTGTGGCCAAAGTGGCCGAACGACTGGCCCGAAAAGAAGGACTGGGCGTGGTGAACCTCCGAGTTTATGCCGACACGGGTTCGCTTTTGGATGCGTTGCATGGCTGCGGCCCCGACGATTTTCTGTCTTATCTGAATGCTGCCAGTTATGTGGTGACCAGTTCGTTTCACGGTACGGCATTCTCGATGATACTTGGCAAACAGTTTTTCAGCGTGGTTGACCCTGAGACGGGAAACGTAAGGGTTGAAAACCTGCTGCGCCAAACGGGTATGGAGAACCGGAAGGTGGACTATGACGAGCGTTTCGAACAGATAGCCCCTATTGATTATTCGCAGTTTAATGTTGGCTGCTCGTTGAAAGTCGGCTGTTTGAGAAGCATCGACTTTCTGAAGGAATTGGGAGTTTAAGAAATGAAGGAATTGGTTTCTGTTCTGGTGCCGGTATATAATGCCGAAAGGTTTCTTCAACAGTGTGTTGACTCGTTGCTTCATCAAGCGTATGCGAACATTGAAATAGTGCTTGTGAATGATGGCAGCACCGATGAAAGCGGCAAAATTTGCGATGAATATGCGACGAACGACAGTCGTGTGAAAGTTGTTCACAAAGCGAATGCCGGTGTGAGTGAAGCACGTATTACAGCTTTTGAAAACAGCCGTGGAAGTTACATCGCCTTTGTGGATGCCGACGACTATGTGGCACCCAACTACATTGAAGCCATGCTGAAAGCTGCCACGGAACACCGGGCAGATATCGTCTCATGCAACCTTCTGAAAGTGAATGGCAACCGCACCATCAAAGAGTCTCACCGCATGGAGGGTTTGTACAACCGCCAGCAAATCAGGGAAGCGATGCAAACCTGCCTACTCTACGATAAACAGACACGCACCAACGGAATGACCATCTACCTGTGGAGCAAACTTATTAAACGCGAGTTTGTGGCCAAAGGCCTTGAATATGGGCGTGGTATTTGGTTTGGTGAAGACCAGATAGCCTTGTTCTGCATGCTCTACGAGATAGACCGACTCTACGTGATGCAAGACCGCCTTTATTATTACGTGCAACACGAAGCCCAGGTGACAAGGAGATACCACCAATCCATGTGGTTGACAAACATCGAGTGCTGGAAGCGCTACCGCATGCTGGACCGCGAGCATCTCATTGACGAACAACTGAACCTCCGTATTTGGAAAAGCATCAATCGTATCGTGTTTCAAAGAATGACAACCGTGGTTGACAATTACAAAGACTTCAGGACTGATATGTGTGTATTGCGCGAACATGAGGAAATGAAACGTTTTTTTAGTCAGGGAATTATCGGATTCGGATTCAAGGAGAACATAAAGTATTGGATGCTGAAATATCGCATGTTCTGGCTTTACTATGTAAGTCTTTATCGATGGAAAATACAAAAATAGACTTTGTTGTTACCTGGGTTGACTCGAACGATCCAAATTGGCAAAAGGATTTTCGCTACTATAAAAACAGCAGCGAGGAAATTTCTGACAACTCAGAGGCCCGGTACCGCGACTGGAATCTGTTTCACTATTGGTTTCGTGCTGTTGAGGAAAATGCCCCTTGGGTTAACAAAGTATTCTTAGTGACCAATGGAACGTTTCCCAAATGGATTAACACGGAATACCCTAAATTAGTGTTGGTTAGGCACGAAGACTATATACCCAAAGAACTTCTGCCCACATTCAATTCGCACACCATAGAGCTCTACATGCACAAGATACCAGGTCTCTCGGAGCACTTTGTCTATTTTAACGACGATTGTTATCTGAACCAGCCTGTAGAATCAGACTACTATTTCCGTGGCGGGCTACCTTGCGACCGTAACAAGGAAACTGTGTTTAATGTGGCCCGATACACTCCAGAAGACCGATTCAACACGTATATATCGCTGTTGACTACCGTGAGTGTCATCAATGGGCACTTTAGCCGCCCCTCTGTCATCAGCCACTCGCTCAGACGATGGTTTGGACCTCATCTGGGAGCTTCAGGACTGCTTATCAGTCTGCTCGTAACAGCCTACCGCTTTGAGCGATTTGTAGGATTCAAGACCCGCCATACCGAGCAGCCTTTTCTGAAGTCAGTGTTTGAAGAAGCTTGGGAAAAAGAACCTGATATGCTTGCCAAAAGCTGCACCCGATTCAGGGAAGACGTGTCGTTGTCGCCTTATTTTTTCCGCTATTGGCAGCTGGCCACCAACCGTTTCTACCCCGTCAGTCTGAAGGGAATAGAAAAAATACAGATTCGAAAAGAAAACGTACAACAGATTGCCGATGCCCTAAAGAGCAAAAAAAT
>JAEEGL011962237.1_pt1 | contig 13888 bp, 15 predicted proteins | sample 9134231 | NCBI WGS metagenome assembly JAEEGL01 (sample SAMN16246548, study PRJNA631951) | gut metagenome | biome: gut microbiome; feature: rumen; material: fiber-attached | host: Bos | place: Iran: Karaj | collected 2018-10
CGCTCCGGCATCCAAAGCCATCATCATAAAGTCATCCGGATCGGTCTCATATTCTTCCTTATCGACAAGGATCTGTCCTTTTTCGTCGAACATATAGGATACGCAACCCGTGGTGCCGACATTTCCATTGCCCTTGGTAAAAGCGTTTCTTACGTTCGCCGCGGTACGGTTTTTGTTGTCCGTCAATGTCTCAACGATGATCGCGGTTCCTCCCGGACCATAACCTTCGTATACGCAGGTAACGTAGTTGACCGCATCCACGTCGCCGGCGGCCTTTTTGATGCCTCGCTCGATGGTATCGTTTGGCATGTTGTTCGCCTTGGCCTTGGCGATGACATCGCGAAGCTTGGAGTTCGAGGCCGGATCCGGCCCGCCCTCTTTGACGGCAACGGCAATCTCGCGACCGATCACGGTGAAGATCTTGCCGCGCTTGGCGTCGTTTTTCTCCTTTTTATGTTTGATGTTGCTGAATTTACTGTGTCCTGACATATTTTTATCCTCCTCATAGAGCATCTGACTTCAGATGCTCTTTTAGTTTACTGAAATCTTTACTTCAACTCACACACCCAATTTAACACGCATTTTATCATAAAAATTAACTTCCCCCACGTGAACCATATCGAAGGTTTCATCTGCCTTGCGGATGATGAATTGATCACCGGTTGTGGCTTCGCCCAAGAGGATGCCATCACCGCGGATGGATGCGTCGTCAGCGTATGCGGCCTTGGTTCTGTCGATCTTTAAGCGGATCGTACATGTGGATGAGACGATCAACGGCTTTTTGCTGAGCGAATGCGGGCAAATCGGCGTGATGATCAATGCCTCCATGTTCGGCGCTACGATAGGGCCCTGCGCCGACAGATTATATGCTGTCGAACCGGTCGGTGTCGAGATCAGGATGCCATCAGCCGCGTAGGTATCGACATAGGTATCGTCGACATAGACGCTGGTGGTAACCATGTGGCCGAAGTCACGCTTGCACACAACAAACTCGTTGATTACCGGACCGACTATACGGCTCTCGTCCTTCTGATGGATCTCACAGGTCAGTGCCATGCGGGTTTCTTTTTCATATTCACCCTTCAATAAAGCGTCGAGCGCCTGGTGAAGTCGCGGTCTCTCGACATCCGTAAGGAAGCCGAGCGTACCGAAGTTGATACCGAGTATCGGCAGATCTTTCCCAGCGACCTGTTTGGCCGCCTGAATGACAGTGCCGTCTCCGCCGAGCACCAGTACGATATCGGCATCGTCCTGAACGATCTTGGAGACATCGGAAACAATGGTCACGGAGCGCACCGCATCAGCGAGATAGCGCTTGATCTCGTTGGCCGTCTCCTGACCGGGTTCCTTTTTCTGATCAAAGAGTATTACGATATTGTCCATACCGTCACTCCTTCCTCTATCGGGGATGGCTTTCCCCTACTCGTAACTGAATTATTCTATCACAAATCGCCTCTTCTTGCAAGAAAAACCTCACAGATCGTCCGGCGAGAAGATCATCACCCCTCCGGCCAGACGCTCCTGCAGATTGAGGTACTCCTCCACAGGCACGATACATTTTTCAAAAATGCGCTGAAGCTTCGAGTTGTCTCCCTTATCGAAGGACAGAACGCTTGCCTTGATCATCTCCTTGTAGGTCGTTCCCGTCAGGTCAAAGACATACCCGCACTCCAAACAGAGTTCCCTCGTGAACTCACGCTGCGAGCGGCCGTTTCCCTCACGGAACGGATGCAGTGCGTTCAGATCGGCAAAATGATTGACCACCGTCGTCACGAACGCCTTTCGGTCCCCCTTCGCTTTGCGGCAGGAGGAATAAAAATCCCCAAACACCTCCTCCGCGTACGCGTCGATAAACATTGCCCTGCAGAAGAGGTTATTTTTACCGATATCGATGGTCCGTACCTTCCCGGCCCAATCGTAGACATCCTGAAAAATAAAGCGGTGAATGTCCTTCAGGTGCTGAAAATCAAAATTGCCGCTGATCGGGTGCAACTGAAGGTACACGAGATTCCCCATCGTGGATCTCGCTTCCAAAGCCCTCAGTTCCTCCGCGTCGCGGCAGTTAAACTTATTGATGAGAACCCGTGTGCCCGGGTAAACATACTTGTCTACACTTCTCATCCTGTCATATTCCTATAATCACATGGCTGCAATCCTGGCCTGATACTCCTCACGGGAAATCCGTCCCATCGCCAGATCCTTAAGATCCGACATATACTCCTCCGGAAAATACATGTCTTCAATCGCCAACGTGGCTCCCGCCTGGCGAATCGCGTCCTTCTGCGCGAAACTCATAGTCGTCGTGCGGCGTTCCATAACTGCGTTCATCCGACCTCTTCCTTCCTAATGACTTGACATTTTTTATCCTGTCACAACCGATTCATACATGTATATTATACACCCTTTGGGCTAAAAAAGTCAATGGAAAAGTGCGAAAAATACGTTCACAATGTCTCATGCGCCGTCTGTACCAAAGCGTCGATCCGTTCGTTCCATTCTTGCACTTTTTTATCAGTTCCCGTAGCCTCTGCCACCATCTCTTCAGCGGCTGTCACGTTCCCTGTCCCCTCCTCTTCTGCGGCAACTATTGTCGCGGTCAGCCACAACAGATACTCGATATTTCCCTCCGGGCCTCGGATCGGACTGTGATCGATTCCGCGAATCGTAAAGCCGGCCTCTGTGGCATATCCTAACACATTGCGAATCACCTCTTTGTGAACCTTCGGCTCACGGACGACGCCCTTCTTTCCGACCTGCTCCCTGCCGGCTTCAAACTGCGGCTTGATAAGCGCTACCATCTGCGCCTCATCCTTCATCAGAGCCCGCACCGGCTTCAAAACCTTTTCCAACGAAATAAATGCCACATCAATGGAAACGAAGTCGACGCCCGGCCATTCAGATGAATCCTCCATCTTCTCTACCGTTTTCATATCCTCCGGCGTCACATAACGGATGTTGGTCTTCTCCATTACGACAACACGCTCATCCTGCCGCAGTTTCCAGGCAAGCTGATTCGTCCCGACATCGATCGCGTAGACCTTCACCGCACCATTCTGCAACATGCAATCCGTAAACCCGCCGGTCGACGAACCGACATCCATACACGTCCGCCCGTCAAGTTCAATCGGAAACACCTCCAAGGCCCGTTCCAGCTTAAACCCGCCACGGCTCACATACGGCATCTTCTTGCCGCGAACCTCGATATTCACCTCCGATGCAAACATCGCTCCGGCCTTATCCTCTCTCTGCCCGTCAACGAAAACCTCACCGGCCATGATCACCGCTTTCGCCTGCGACCGCGACTCGATCAGCCCCCGATTGACAAGCATAACATCTAATCGTTCTTTTCCCAATCTATCTTTCCTTTCACGCCTTTTACGATTAATAAACTGTTTTTCTCCTGTGTTCTCTCAGGACAACCAACACAGACCGCAGCCGAGCGGCGTTGATGCCCTGGCATCTCAGAGCGAGGCAAGGTGCTGTGGTTGGTTGTCCGTCGATAACCCAACAAAAATACGCAGCCAACGATCCTAAGAGCGAGGCGAGGTGCTGTGGTCGACTGTCCGTCAGATACCGTTATCACCTGCACTTATGATATTCCTCACGGACACAATTAGCGACGCTGACCTCATCGAGGCCATAGACCTCGAGCAACTCCTCGCGCCGCCCATGCGGCACAAACTCATCCGGAAGCGCCAGGCTGAGGAACCCATCCGTCCGCACGCCCTCGCGCTGCATGAACGCGGCCACCGCCTCGCCGAACCCGCCGGTCGCGACATTATCCTCCAGCGTCACGACAACCGTATGCCTGTCAGCAACCTCCTTCACTGTATCCTCGTCAAAAGGTTTCACAAAACGCATATTCACGACCGTCACACGGATCATCTCCTCCGCCAGCGACTCTCGCACGGCAAGCGCCGTCCGCACCATGTCACCGACCGCCAGGATCGCGACCTCGCGCCCCTCCGCAAGAATCTCCGCTTTCCCGGCCTCAAACGTCTTGCGATCCTCCTCGTCATACCAGAACGCTTCCCCTCTGGGATAGCGCACCGCCACCGGCCCCGACGTGTACCCATAAGCATAGTCAAGCGCCCGGATCAACTCGTCACCATCCATCGGTGCCAGGATCGTCATCCCCGGCATCGGCATCAGATACGACAGATCAAAAATGCCCTGATGCGTCCGTCCGTCACGCCCGACGATACCGCTTCGATCGATCGCGAAGATCACCGGATACGAAGCATTACACACATCGTGAAGAACCTGATCATACGCTCTTTGTAAAAATGTCGAGTAGATGCTTACCACCGGTCTCAGACCGCCGGCTGCCATCCCCGCCGCAAAAGTAACGGCATGCTCCTCCGCGATCCCGACATCAAAGGCACGGTCCGGATACTCCTCGGCGAAAGCCATCACACCGGTTCCGTCCGGCATCGCCGCGCAAACGGAAACCATATCCTCATTGGTCTCACCCCGGTCCGTAAGCCACGCACTGAAGATATCCGTATACGTCGCAGGCGCGTCTTCACCGCCCTCCAAAGGTTCTCCCGTCTCAATATCAAACTTCCCAATTCCATGAAACAGATCCGGCTTCTCCTCCGCCGGCTTGTAGCCGAAACCTTTTTTCGTCAATACGTGAACCAGTACGGTTTCATTTTTCATGGAAGCCGCCGTCTCGAAGGCTTCACGCATCGCCTCGATATCGTGGCCGTCGATCGGTCCGATATAGGTCAGACCCATATCCTCGAAAAGCATCCCCGGAAGCAAAAGGTGCTTCAGGGAATCCTTGGTTTTTTTGATCTGCTTGGCAAGCGGCACACCCACCGTCGGGATCTTATCGAGCGCGTCCTCCACCCGAAGTTTCAGGTCACGATAACGCCTGTCCGCGCGGATCTGACCGAGATAATTGCTCATGCCGCCGACGTTCGGCGCGATCGACATCTTGTTGTCATTCAAAACGATCGTAAGACTCGTCTTCGCCTCGACCGCGTTATTCATCGCCTCGTACGCCATTCCGCCGGAGAGCGCCCCGTCACCGATCACGGCAACGATCTTCTCATCCGTCCCTCTGAGATCCCTCGCCTTGGCAAGACCGAGCGCCGCCGATATCGATGTGGATGAATGGCCTACGGAAAAAGCATCCGCCTCACTCTCCCTCACATCCGGGAACCCACTCATTCCTCCGTACTGGCGAAGTGTCGGCATATCCTCATCACGCCCGGTGAGAATCTTGTGTGCATAGGACTGATGCCCCACATCCCACACCAGCTTGTCCTCCGGAAACGTCAATACGAGATGCAGCGCGATCGTCAATTCCACCACGCCAAGAGAAGCCGACAGATGCCCTCCCGTCTCACTAACGGTCGTCACCAGCCGGCGCCGAATCTCCTTTGCCAATACGCGATAATCCGAAGGGTCAATATGATGAATATCATTTACCCCCCGGATCTCATCCAAAATATGTCCCAACGATCTGCTCCTAACTTATGTTACAAAAATATACTGTCACCAAATAATATATGCGTTTATTACCCGGCATCCTTCAGCGTGAACCGTGTCACGCCTGCCATCGGATTGGTTTTTTCCTGAACCCTGTTTTCCAAAATCCCTTTCGTCATCTCATTCACATCACCGCCGAAAGGATCCACGCCATCCGGCAAATCCCGATGATCCACCTCAATGATAACCTTTTGGCCGCCTTCTCCGGCGTCAACACGGAGCCCTACCACCGAACCGATGTGTTTTTCCATACACGGCACCAGCGCTCCGGCAACGATCTCCTCCACGACCAGGCGTGTATTCATAGTCGCCTTCCTTGGCATAAACTGACGGTAACAGAACTCATCAACGCCCGAAAGAAGCGCCGGCATATCCGGATACTCCGAAGATATATCATACGTAAAACTCTTGATCCGATAGATAAAATCCCTGGTCTCCAGACGCTTCGGATTTTCAAAAATATCCTCCGGCGCGCCCTCCTCACAGATACCACCGTTATTCATAAAAACAACCCGAGTCGAAATATCCCGTGCCAGTCGCATCTCATGTGTCACGATAAGCATTGTAAGTCCCGAACCGGCAAGGTCACGGATTACCGAGATAACCTCGGATACCATCGTTGGATCGAGTGCCGAAGTCGGCTCATCAAAAAGCAGGATCTTCGGCTGCATCGCCAGCGCTCTCGCTATCGCCACACGCTGCTTCTGGCCGCCGGAAAGCTCATCCGGATACTTTCGGATCGCGCTCGCCAATCCTACCCGTACCAACTGCCGGTAAGCCTCCTTCATCGCATCCTTCGCGGACACTCCCAACAGATCCATCTGCGGCATCATGATATTCTCCGCCACCGTTTTATGACCAAAGAGGTTAAAGGACTGGAATACCATTCCCATTTTTTTACGAACCGCGGACATATCCGTCTTTGGATCGCATACATCCACACCGTCAACAAAAATCTTCCCGCTACTTGCTTCTTCAAGTCGATTGACGCAGCGAAGCAGCGTGGACTTTCCGGTTCCGGAAGGGCCGATGATACCGATCACCTCACCCTCTTCCACATCCAGATTCACATTCTGCAGCGGAACCACTCCGGGATATCGTTTGGTCAGACCCTGAATACTGATAAAACTCATCGATCCACCCCCTTTATCCTACGGCTGCGACTTTTCGCGTTCCACTTGTTATTGATCAACCGAATCAACCTTGTCAAAAGCCATGTCAACATAAAATAGATAACCGCGATCGCGATCAGCGGGAAAAATGCCTCCATCGTACGACTTCGGATCAGATCACCGGCTCTTGTCAGATCGACAACCGTGATATACCCGGCCACACTGGTCTCCTTCACAAGCATGACAAACTGTGACTGCAACATCGGAAAATAGATCTGTCTGGCCTGCGGAAGGATCACCTTTCGAAACGCCAGAGCGTCCGGATAACCGAGCGCGTACGCCGCCTCCTGCTGTCCGATATCCACGGCGGAAACCGCACTCCAAACTGTCGTGAAAACGCGCACCGCAAAGATCAACGCCAGACCGACGACAGCCACCAGAACTGCCGGCAGATCAATAGCGCCGAACACGATGTAATAGAACACCATCAGAATAACAACCACGGGAACGCCCATGACGATCGCGGAATACCCACGGATCAGGCCATTGAACACGAGGATATTTTTACGCCGTAAAAATACCATCCCGAAGCCAATGAGTAAACCGAAAAAGCCTGCCATAATACTCATCAGAACCGTCAATCCCAAACCGGACAGAACCATCTTGTAACGGTCGTCCCGGATAAAGGTTCGATAAAAACTATCCTTTAATCCCTGAAAAAATCCTTCGCCGGAGACATCCCCGGCATTCTCCCGGATCATCAGCTGATACGCGCCGGGGAAATACTCGACAAAGTCAACCATCTCGCTTCGTTCTTTGGTGATCATGATCGAGCCGCACCCGATATCCGACTTCCCGGACTGCACCTCCGGCATCACCGAGGCAAAGTCCATCCCGGTAAACTTCACATGCTTATCCAGTTTCTTCGCGATCATAAGAATGATATTGATATCAAAGCCAATCAGTTGCCCGTTCGTTCCGGAATACGACATCGGTTCCAGCGTGTCGCAGGCAGCCACCTTAACCTCGCCGTTTTTACCCGGCCAGTCCTGTTCCGGAATCATCTTGACGGACTCGTCCGCGCCGGTCCATTTTTCCCACGTTTTCTGAATCTCAGAAGGATCGATCGAATCTAAAGCCTTCTGCCATTCATCCCGCTCCTTGCTCCCCTTCGTAAAGGCGAAGCCAAACAGCGCTTCTCCCAAATTCTCAGGAAAAACGGTCAGATCATCGTTCTTATTTGATACCAACGTCGCAATCGCGCTGTTCGTCAAAAACGCGTCGATCTTTCCCGACCGAAGCGCCAGCTGCATATCGGGGAGCGTCGCAAAATACTGAAACTCGCCCACATTCGGCACCTTACTGCTGATCAGTTCCTCAAAAGGCGCCCCGGTAAGCATCGCGATCGTTTTCCCGCTGAGTTCGGAGAACGTACGGAACTCAGCCGCCTGAGCGACGGGAATAGTGACCGTCAGACTGAGCAACAGCCATGCCATGAATATGCAAACCCTTCGTTTCATCCTTACCTCCATCCTGGTCTTTTCACTCTTTCCTCTGCAAGATCAGTGATCCCTCTTAGCCAATCCGGAAAACAAATCGGTTAAAAACGCCTTCGTTTCCATACCTGAACTTGAGATTGGCAACGCGTCCAGACGCTTCAACGCCTGATTCGTGTATTCCTCTACTGCCTTGTAGCTCTCCTCCAGGCCATGGATTGCGACATATGTGTATTTGTTCTGATCCTCGTCGCTGTGGATTGGCTTGCCGATCTTTTCCTCATCTCCCGTGACATCGAGGATGTCATCCTGGATTTGGAAGGCCATGCCGACATCCCGCCCGATCCGCTCGACCATCTGAAGCGAATAATCATCGGCTCCGGCAAGAGCCGCCCCCACCATCATCGAAGCTGCGATCAACGCGCTCGTCTTGCCGCGATAGATGTACAAAAGCATATCCGTATCGATGTCTTTTCCGGTGTTTTCCACATCGACAACCTGGCCACCGATCATGCCGTTCACCCCGGCACATCCGGACAACTTATCAAAAGCAATGATTGCCCGGCACATCTGCTCATTTTTCTTGACCGTCCCGACGATCTCTCTTCTGCCGATTGCCACCAGCGCATCCGAGATCTGTTCATAAGCCGCGTTCAACAGCGCGTCACCGGTAAGGATTCCCATCGCCTCGCCGAACTGCTTGTGCGTGGACGGCTTTCCTCTTCGCATATCATCGTTGTCAAGCGCCGGCAGATCATCGTGAACCAGTGAATAACTGTGGATCATCTCGATTGCCACCATAAAGCGGTGAAGGACGGTCTCGTCACCGCCTCCGAACAGATAAAACATCTCCCGCATCAGCATCGGGCGAAGTCTCTTGCCGCCGACCGTCAGGCTGTAATTCATCGCCTCGTAGATCGTCTTTGCGTAGCCCTTTTCCTCCGGCAGATGCTCCTTTAGTATTTCTTCTATTTCTGCCGCTTTTTTCTTTACGATTTCTTCTGTCGCTCCCGTCATCTGCTTCCTCCTCGCAGGCCTCTCATCCCTCAGACCTGTTATCCTTCACTCCCTCTTTGCGCCAACGCCGGCCTCAATCACTGCAGATCCGCCTTCATCCGTCGGTAGATCTCATCAATCTTTCCATCCTCTATCTTTTTATCCAAAAAAATCTCCACGGCGACCTTCGCCTGTGCAATCAGCATCTCAAGTCCCGTGATCCCGGCCATACCAAGCGACTCCGCCTGCGCCGTCAGTTTCGTGACAAGCGGGTTGTAAATGAGATCCAGCACCACCTTACAGTCAGTAAATGGTGTCAGATCGATCGGCTTAGCATCCACCTCGGGAAACATCCCCACGGGAGACGTATTGATGATCACATCGACATCGGTATGTGTTTCAAACACTTCATCATAGCTGACGCACTCATCATCCGCAGAACGCCTCACGATGACCATCTCACCCGCGCCACCGTCTTTCACACAGGCCTTGATCGCCTGCGCTGCGCCGCCGTTTCCGATGATAAGCACCTTTTTATCTTTCAGGTCGACCTGATGCTGCCTCAGCGTATAATTGAACCCGTGATAATCGGTGTTATAACCAAAAAGTCTGCCGTCCCGGTTCACGATCGTATTCACCGCACCGATGGCAGCAGCATGTGTATCAAGTTCATCCAGAAAAGGAATAACCCGCTGTTTATATGGAATTGTAACATTGATTGCTTTGAACGTGTGCGCCGTCATAAACGGCTCAAACTCATCCTCTCTTAGCGGACAGAGTTCATATGTATAATCCGCCAGTTCCTCATGAATCTCCTTCGAGTAGCTGTGTCCCAGCTTCCCGCCAATCAGCCCATACTCCATCTTCTTCCATTCTCCCCATCAAAAATGTCCCCTTCACGCCTCCTTGCTGATCGTATCGAGAACACCGTTAACAAAGGCATACCCCTTGTCTCTACCGTACTCCTTGGCCAGTTCCACCGCCTCATCGATCGCCACCGCTGTCGGTGTCTCATCGTCATAGAGCGCCTCGTAAACGCCAAGTCTCAGGATCGCCAACTCCGCCTTCGCGATGCGGTTCAGCTGCCACCCCTTCGAAGCCGCGGCGATCTTCTCATCAATCTCCGGCAAAAGAGGCAGAATCTTCTCCACCTCCGCCTCAACAAACGCGCGATCCTCGTCCGTCAGCGGCTCCTCATTTTTTATCTCATTTAGAAAAATATCCTGCTGTTCCTCATACCGCTCCTCCGGATAAAAATCCTTCTGGTACAGCAAAAGGAACACGCAGGTTCTCAGTTCGTGTCTATTCATATCTCACTCAATCCTTCGGCAAATCTACACCGGCAATCGTTACGTTTACACGGCTGCAATTCAGTCCGGTCATCTCGTTGATCGCCTGAGCAACGCGATCCTGTACCTTGGCACTTGCCTCCGGGATGCTGTATCCGTACTTCATCGTGATCGCGATATCAACCTCAGCCTCATTATCATTTACTACAACCTTAACGCCCTTGGCATTCTTCTTGGTACCGAACTTGCCAACCAGCTCATTCTTCATGCCACCGGAGATGGTCTCAACACCCTCGATCTCACTGGCCGAGATACCCGCAATCGCAGCGACAACCTCGTTCGCAATCTGAATCTCGCCGATCCCTTCTTCTCTCTCGTTATCCATATCTGTTTTCCTGCCTTTCTATGTATTTGTTACACTTAGGAACAAATTCACTCAACTTGCTAATTATACCATAAAAAACGACTTATCGCAAGAGTTAAATTGCGTGGTGTGTCAGACGGGTAGCCGACCACAGTACCTTGCCTCGCTCTTAGGATCGTTGGCTGCGCAGCCCTCACATCCGTGTTCGGGCTGGCATGCTTGCCAACGCTCCTGAAACTTCCTGTTTCAGATGCCAGGGCATCAACGCCGCTCGGCTGCGGTCTGTGTCGGCTGCCCTGTGAGATCATATCCACCGAGGATTAATCGATTTGAAGTTCCACCGGACAATGGTCTGAGCCGAGGATCTCATCATGGATCTCGGCCTCAAAAATCCGATCTTTAAGGCCATCCGACACGAGAAAATAGTCGATCCGCCACCCGGCATTCCGGCTTCTGGCATTGAACCGATACGACCACCAGCTGTATCTTTCGACCTCATCCGGATGCAGCAGGCGAAAACTATCAACGAAGCCGGCTGACAAAAGTTCCGTCATCTTGCCGCGCTCCTCATCCGTGAAGCCGGCATTGTGATGATTGGCCGACGGATTCTTCAGGTCGATCTCCTGATGCGCCACGTTCATATCGCCGGTGACGATGACGTCCTTTTTCTCCTTCAACCCGCACAGATACGTGCGGAAATCATCCTCCCAGAGCATCCGATAATCAAGCCTTTTTAACTCATTCTGGGAATTCGGCACATAGACACATACGAAGTAAAAGCCCTCAAACTCACAGGTGATCACGCGTCCCTCGTGGTCATGCTCCTCGACACCGATCCCGTAGGTCACGTTCAGTGGCTCCGACTTAGTGAAGACCGCCGTTCCGGAATACCCCTTTTTCTCAGCGTAGTTCCAGTACATATGATACCCCGGCAGATCAAGGTCGATCTGACCCTCCTGAAGCTTCGTCTCCTGCAGACAGAATACATCCGCGTCAAGCACCTCGAAGGCCTCCATAAAGTTCTTCCCCACGCATGCGCGCAGTCCATTCACATTCCAGGAAATCAGTTTCATTTACGCTTCACCTTCACCTTCGGCAACCTTGCGACCTTGTAGAATTTCTTGGCCTTTTTCAGTTTTCTCTTAAGATGCGGCTTCGGAATATAGATGATATCAAAGATTTTCTGCATCTTCGCCATCTTCCGCATTTTTCTCATCTTCAGAGGCTTATTCATCTTCTTCATTTTGTTGAGGCCGGCTGTCCCCTGCTTGATCTTCATGGTCCACTTGCCGGGCTTCCTTGAACGCACTCGGAACATCCGGTGTCTCGAGCCGGCACGAAACAACCACCGACCGGTTTTCTTGGAATTCTTAAACTTCATCATCGGAATCCACCTCCTCGTCCTTCACAACGTATTTCGCAAATGACCTTACGCCGGACATTTCCTGCCCATCCGCCGAGGTTTCCTTAACCTCACGCGTCACATCGACGTTTTCTTTCGACGCATCCGCCTCATCCGCCTCTGCCGCGTCCTTCTCTTTCAGATGCTTTTTCAAACGCACATAGTGCCTGACATCCACGATAAGAAAAATGACCGCGACAACAATAAATGCAGATCCCAGCGCCACATACCACCAGGCCAGACCGTCCTTTATAAAACGCCAGATCAGGTCAACTCCGATGTAGCCGATATACAGGCACACCGCCAACCGGATCCAAAACCATGTCTTGAAACTCTCCGGCACACCGGCTTCCCAATCGTCGTCCGCGTATCTCTTACGAAAAAGCCCCATGCTCACTCCTTGTATCGAAAAGAGGCCGATAGGATCCACGATCCTGTCGGTCCTCTTAAATTCATATTCGTATCTGATCCCGAGATCAATTACAGACGCTTCAGATACTCACCTGTACGTGTATCGATCTGGATCTTGTCACCCTGGTTAACGAAAAGCGGTACAGCAACCTGTGCTCCCGTCTCAACCGTAGCCGGCTTGGTAACGTTTGTAGCGGTATCACCCTTGACACCCGGCTCTGTCTCCGTTACCTCAAGCTCAGCAAACATCGGCGGCTCGATCGCGAAAATGTTACCCTTGTAGGAAAGCATTTTTACGTTATCGTTCTCCTTAACGAACTTCATCGTCTCACCGACTGCTTCCTCGGTCAGATCGATCTGCTCATAGGACTCATTGTCCATAAAGTGATACATATCATCCTTGTACAGATACTGCATCTCTTTTTTATCAATGTGGGCCTGCGGGAACTTCTCGGTCGGACGGAACGTCTTCTCAACCACACCACCGTCGACAACGTTGCGAAGCTTGGTACGAACGAAAGCTGCTCCCTTACCCGGTTTTACATGCTGAAACTCGATAACCTGGTAAACAACGCCCTCAATCTCCACAGTTAAACCATTTCTGAAATCACCTGCTGAAATCATAATATAAATCCTCCATTTCGTATTTGCGTTTCCACATACATGAACTATTCTACCCTATTTCGTCTTATAATGCAAGAAAAATGTTCGCAAGCGTCAAATTGTTTATCCGGACACCCGCTCCCAGATATCCTTCGCGATCTCTTCCACCTCGCGATCATCGGTATTGACTGCCAGATCCGCCGCATTTTCATAGGCCGGCTGACGTCGTTCCATCAGTTCCGCGATATAGCCGACATTCATGTTGCCGTCGAGTAACGGACGGGATGTATCCTTGTGAATACGTTTATACACCGTTTCCGGCTTTGCCGTCAAAAGAACAATTGTGCCGAAATTTTTCAGTTTCCGGATATTGATATCACGAAGAACCGTACCTCCACCACAGGAAACAACCGACCTCGGGAGCGTCCCCAACTCATCCAGGATATCGGTCTCCACCTGGCGGAAAGCCGCCTCTCCGTCCTCATCAAAAATCTCCGAGATCTGCTTTCCGGTTTTCTGCACGATCATCGAATCCGTATCCACCTCCGGAATATCATAGATTTCGCTCAACGTCTTGGATATCGTAGTCTTTCCGGTGCCCATGAAACCGATCAGGATGATATGTCCCGGATGAGAAAACAGTTTGTCAAACGTTGCCTTCACCTCATCGACACTACGCTGTCCCGGCGCCGACGCTTTTCCGATCGTCGCAAAAG
>JAEEGL013339366.1_pt1 | contig 13888 bp, 9 predicted proteins | sample 9134231 | NCBI WGS metagenome assembly JAEEGL01 (sample SAMN16246548, study PRJNA631951) | gut metagenome | biome: gut microbiome; feature: rumen; material: fiber-attached | host: Bos | place: Iran: Karaj | collected 2018-10
CTATTACGACGAGAATGGCGAGCTCTGCCTGCTGGAAAAGGGCTACGCTTCCTATGAGAAGGAATTCGACCGAAAGGGCAACGTCCTCGTCCAGCGCTATATCGGAGTGGACGGCCGGCGGATCCTGCTTCCCGGCGGCTATGCGGAGTTCCGAAGCGTCTACAACCGGGACCGGCAGCTTCTGGAGCGGCGCTACTACGACGAGAACGGCGAAAGCATCCTGCTGCCCAACGGCTACTGGATGGAGAAACGGGAATACGACGAAGCGGGGAATGTCAGCGTCCAGCGTTATTACGACACGGACGGGCAGAGCGTCATCACAGCCATGGGCTATGCGGAGGTCCGCAAGGAATACAATGAAAAGAAGAAGGTCGTTCGCGAGGAATACTATGGCGTCTCCGGAGAACGGATCGCTCTGCCCAACGGTGCGGCTTCCGTGCAGATCGAATATGGGACGAACGGAAAAGAATCTGCACGGCATTATTTCGACCTGAACGGCACGGAGTTCACGCCGGAATCGTGAATCAAAAAACAGACCGCCCGGTGTTCAGCCGGGCGGTCAACTGTATCCGCTTCCAATCTCTGCCTTGGATAAAACGGCAGCATTTTCAAAGACTATCCTTGGAAATCACAGATCAAAGGAGACAGAGATATGAAAGCAACCGGCATCGTTCGGCGCATCGACGACCTGGGGCGCGTGGTGATCCCCAAGGAGATCCGCCGGACGCTGCATATCCGGGAGAGTGACCCGCTGGAGATATTCACAAGCAACGACGGCGAGGTCATCTTCAAAAAGTATTCCCCCATGGGGGAGCTGGCAAACTTTGCCGGCCAGCTCTGCGAGACCATGCACAAGACCACCAATCAGATCACGGTCATCACCGACCGGGACAGCATCATTTCCGTGTCCGGCGCGCCCCGGCGCGAACTGAATGAAAAGCGCATCAGCGGCGAGCTCAGCGAGGTCATGGAAGGGCGGCAGGCCTACTGCCGGCAGGAGGGGGACAAGGCTCTGCCCGTGGCGGAGGGGGTCAGCGAATACAGCGTCGCCATCGCGGTGCCCATCCTCTCCGAGGGGGACGTGATGGGCTGCGTGGTCTTCCTGGACGCAGGGGGCGGCGCGCCCACCGGCGAGGTGGAGAACAAGCTGGCCCTCACCGTGGCCGGATTTCTGGGAAAGCAGATGGAATCCTGACGGCGGAGCGCGGGGGAATGACCGGCGTCCGGCCTTCAGCCGAATACCGGAAGGATTCCTCCGGCTCCTCCTTTCCAAACGCAAACGGCGTTTGGGGTACGGGAGATTTGGAGCAAACTGCGTATCGCTTCGTTGCTCCTCCTTTCCAAAACGAGCCCGCTCTGCTGGGCTTCTTTTTGGGAAACGGGGGACGGAAAAGAAAAACTGCCCGCACCGGAAACCACGGTGCGGGCAGTTTTTTCAAGCTCAGACGAGCCCGTTTTCCGCCAACTGCCGGGCGAGCTGTTCCCTTAGGGGGAGAGGCTCGGTTTTCGTGGCCTCCGGCGGCGCATAGGCCATGTCCCGGAAAAGCTGGGAAGTATGAACGCCCTCGGTCAGACCGTCGAAGGCCTCCGCAGCGGCCAACGCCTTTTCCGCGTGTTCCCGCTGTTTTTCCAGCTCTTTCGAGGCCTCCGTTAGCGCAGCATGAGCCCTGGCGAGCGGAGCGCTGAACAGTCCATAGTCCCCTTCCTCAAAGAGAAGCTCCAGAAGCTGCGGCAGCTTCTCCAGGATCGCGCTTCGTTCCCCTTCACGGAGGCCGGGCAGCTCCGCCGAAGCGAAAATCAGCTTTTGCAGGACGTCGGTGAAATCGCTGAGCGCGCACTGCAGATGGTCCCGCAGCTCCTCGCCCTCCAGAATCTCAGCGGCGCAGAGCTCGATGCCGGACCAAACGCTGGGCAGCTGCAGCATCCGCTCCCGCGCCTGCTCCGGCTGCCCCAGATGCTTGCAGCAGAGGGCGTAGGTGCGGATACAGCGGCAGCGCACCTCCAGGTCCTCCGTCATCCGGGAGAGCCGCTCCGCCGCAGTCAGAGCCTCGTTCAAGTATTCCCGCGCCTTGGGTCCCTTCGTTTTTCGCCCCATCAGGTAAGCGTCGTGCATGTGATTGCTCATGGCCCGGCGTTCGTTGGGAAAGCGGGCATAAATGGTGCGGGACAGCTCATAAGCGCCCTCCATATCGCCCCGATGGTGGGCCGTCTGATGGGCTTCCCCGTATTTTGCCAGCAGGGAACGCCGCAGCGGCTCGTCCGCGCCCAGCAGCGCATCCACGCTGACGCCGTAGAAGGACGCCAGCCGGGGCAGAAAGCTGATATCCGGCCAGGTGATGCCGGTCTCCCAGCGGCTGACGGACTGCTTGGAGACGTCCAGCAGCTCCGCCGCCTGCTCCTGGGTCAGCCCCTTTCCGGTTCGCAGCGCCCGCAGATTCGCGCCGAAATCATATTCCATATTGCGTTCCTCCAAAATCAGAGTACCGTGGCCACGATCCGGTTACAGTATAGGGCAGGGAAGAGAAGGACGCAAGTACGCAGGCTGCGAGCGAAGTACCGCAAACAGAGACTGCCCGGACAAACGGAGAGCAAAAAAAACACCCGGCCCAACGGACCGGGTGGAAGCGCGCTAAACAGAGTATATCACCAGCAGCACCGCCGCCAGCAGGAGGTAGACGCCCCCCGCCAGCAGTACGCCGCCGGGTTTGGCGGGGCTAGCGTGCCTGCGGGCCTTGTAATCGGCGTAGCTTTCCCGCCGCCGCTCCTCCGACATATGGAAGATGCCGGACCAGTGGAGGTTCAGCACAAGGCTGATGCCGTAGCCGAAAATATCGAAGATGCCTTCTCCCGCCGCCAGTATGAGACAGCCGGCACCGCCCACCAGCACCCCAGCCACGAAACAGCCGTCGCAGGCCAGACGGACCGGCGAGCTATCGGAGGCGCGATTCAGAAGGACGACAGCCAGGGCGATGACCGCGCCTGCGCCAAGGGCGATGAAGAAGGACTTGCGCCGCAATAGCTGCATCATGCCTTCAGCTGCTGCTGATAGCGCGCCAGCTCCTCGTCGTTGCACATGACAAAGTGGTCGGGCTTTACCTCCCGGAAGCTAGGTTGCTGCCGGGAGTAGTCGTGCTCTGTCAGGGGATTGTAGACGATGCGCTTGCGGTTCTTCTCATAGAGAGGGTCCGGCAGGGGAATGGCGGAGAGCAGGCTGCGGGTATAGGGATGCAAGGGATTGCGAAACAGCTCGTCGGAGGAGGCCAGTTCCACCAGCTGGCCGAAATACATGACGCCGATGCGGTCGGAAAAATACTTGACTACGCTCAGGTCATGGGCGATGAACATAATGGTCAGCCCGAATTTCCGGCGCAGGTCGTTCAGCAGGTTGATGACCTGGGCCTGGATGGACACGTCCAGGGCGGAAACAGGCTCGTCGGCGATGATGAGGTCCGGGTTCATGATGATAGCCCGGGCCACGCCGATGCGCTGCCGCTGGCCGCCGGAAAACTCATGGGGATAGCGGGAAGCATGCTCCCGCACCAGGCCCACCAGCTCCAGCATCTCATAGACCTTCTCGTCGATGACCTTCTGATCCTTCTCCCCCTGGATGATGAGGCCCTCGGCGATGATCTCCCGCACAGTCATGCGGGGATTCAGGGAGGCGACGGGGTCCTGGAAGATCATCTGGATACGGGTCACCAGGCGGGTGCGTCGGGCTTTGGCCACGGCAGCCTTGTATTCGGCCCGCAGAGCGTCCTTCTCCCCGCTGGGGGCTGCTTCGATCCGGGGCTCATATTCCGCCTTCAGCCGCGCCTCCTCCTGCTCCATATAGATCTTGTCGCAGTTTTTGGAGTCGGCGTCAGCCTCCTTCATGAGCTGCCGGTTCTCTGCAATGATTCTGTCCAGTCTTGCCTTGTCCTCCGTCGTTTTGCCGGAGGCCTTGAATTCCGCTTTGGCGGCCCGGATCGCATCCTGATAGCGCCGCTTCCCGGCGGAGATGCGGATGCCTTTGAAGATCACGTCGCCGGAGGTGATATCGTAGAGCTTGATGATGGAGCGGCCTGTGGTGGTTTTCCCGCACCCGGATTCTCCCACCAGACCGAAGACCTCGCCCTTCTTGATGTCGAAGCTCACGTGGTCCACAGCCTTCAGCTCACCGAAGTACTGACAGAGGTCCCGGACCTGCAGCAGCGTTTCCCGGTTATCCATTGGACTCCCCCCTCTTGTCCTTCATTCTGGCGATACGGTCCCGCACGGCCTTGGGTACCTCCAGCTTGGGCGCGTCGGGATGGAGCAGCCAGGTGGCCGCATAGTGGGTGTCGCTGATCTTGAACATGGGCGGCTCCCGCTCGAAGTCGATCTGCATGGCGTATTTGTTCCGGGCGGCGAAGGCGTCTCCCTTGGGCGGATAGATCATGTTGGGCGGCGTACCGGGGATGGACTCCAGCTTCTCGTTGGTGTCCAGGTCCGGGATGGAGGAGAGGAGCGCCCAGGTGTAGGGGTGGGCGGGCTCATAGAAGATCTCGGAGGCGGTTCCGTATTCCACGATCTTGCCCGCGTACATGACGGCTACACGGTCGGCCATGTTGGCCACCACGCCCAGGTCGTGGGTGATGAAGATGACCGAGAGCTGCCGCTCCGCCTTCAGCTTGTTGATGAGCTCCAGGATCTGGGCCTGGATGGTCACGTCCAGGGCGGTGGTGGGCTCGTCGCAGATGAGGATATCCGGGTTGGCGGCCAGGGCGATGGCGATGACGATGCGCTGGCGCATGCCGCCGGAGAACTCGAAGGGATACTGGCTATAGCGCTTCCGGGGCTCCGAGATGCCCACTTCCTCCATCAGCCGGATGGCCCGGTCCTTGGCGATGCGCTTGGTGACCTTGGCGACCACACCGGTGGCGTTGTCCTTCAGGTGCCCGATGGCCGCCGCCGTCTCGGCGTCGTAATCCCTGCTGCCCCGGTCGGCCAGCAGCTCCTCATAGTGATCCGCCAGCCGTTCCACCAGATGGGCCAGGTTGTCCTTCACCAGCTCCAGATCCGTGACGGAGGCCTCCGCCACCTTCCAGTCAGGCTCCTTGCCCCTGCGCACCAGGCGGTCGAATTTCCTCTGTTGCCGGTCGTGGACCCGGATGGCTTTGGCGTTTTTTCCGATGGAGCTGAAATAGCGGCCGATCTCACTCTTGAGGCTGGGGCCGAAGGTGTAGCTCAGGCTGTCCTTCGTAAAGGCCAGAGGGTCGATGGCCTCCTGCGCCAGGGCAGCCAGCTCTTTCTGAACTGCGGTGCATTCGCTCTTGACCAGCGTCTCCTTTTGAAAAACGCTCGCCTTTTCCCGCAGCAGGGGGATGGCCTTCTCCATGCCCGCATAGGCCTTTTCCGCGCTGTAGGCAACGCCCTGCCTTGCGTCTGCCGTGAACTCCCGGAGGAAGCTTTCCTCCATATAGTCCCGGAGAGAGCCGTTAAGCTCCTCCACGCTTTTGCCTTCCGGCAGGGGCTTCCCGGAGAACTTCTCATAGTAGCCGATGCAGAAGAAATCCGGCTGGGGCCGTTCTACAGCCGCCTGGAGGATATCCCGCAGGCGCCTCAGATCGGCGATGAGGGCTGCGGCATCGCCGCCCTTCTTCACGCTGCGGCCCTTTGTCTGGAGGCCGGAGGCCAGTCTGCGGACCTCGTCTGCCCCGTCCCTGACCACGTAGGTGTGAATGGATTTCTTCGCCCGGTCGGCGATGCTCTTCGCCCGGTAGGGAATGTCCTTGGCGGCCTTCTTTTCCAGCTCAAAGGCCAGCAGGTCGATATCCTCGACGGCCTCCACGGCGGCCTCATGGGCGTCGTTATAATCCCCCTCCAGCTTGACGTGGCGGAATTCAAAGCTGTCGAAATCCTTGCACATTTTGGAGAAGCGCTCCTTCCGCTGGGGGACCGCCTCTCCGGTGCGCCGGTCGAGGTCTTTCAGGAAGCTGTTGAAATTGCGGCGGCTCTCCTTCTGGCGGGCCTTGCCCTTGAGGATCATGGCCTCCGTCAGCTGCCGCCCGATCTTTACGATGGGGTTGAGACTAGACATGGGGTCCTGGAAGATCATGCTGATCTTATCGCCCCGGATCTTGTGGAAATCCTCCTCCGAAATCTTCAGCAGGTCCGTGCCGTCATAGATGATCTCGCCGGATTCGGTGATGGCGTTATTGGCCTGGATGCCCAGGATGGCCTTGGAGGTGACGGATTTGCCGGAGCCGGATTCCCCCACGATGGCCAGGGTCTCCCCCTTAGCCAGGTCGAAGGAAATGCCCCGCACCGCCTGCACCTTGCCGTTGGTGGTGCGGAAAGATACCCGCAGGTCGCGGACTTGCAGTTTCGTCTCCATATCAGTCCTCTCCTCTCGTGGTGGGGTTGAAGGCGTCCCGCAGGCCGTTGCCGAACAGGTTGAAGGAGATCAGCAGCAGGGAGACGAACAGGGCGGGGTAGAGGATGCCGTGGGGCGCGGTGGTCATGGCCGCCTGACCCTGGCTCATGAGGGTGCCGATGCTGGTGCCGGCGAAATCCGATAGGTTGATGATGCCCAGGTAGGTGAGCTGCGTCTCCGAGCCGATGACGCTGGGAATCACCAGGGCGCAGCGGGTGATGATGGTACCCAGGGAGTTGGGGAAGATGTGCTTGAACATGAGCCGCCGGTCCGAAGCGCCCAGGGTCCGGGCAGCAAGGATGAATTCCTGCCCCTTGAAGCGGTAGAACTGTTTTCGCGTCAGAGAGGCCATGCCGATCCAGCCCGTGAGCACGAAGGCAAAGAGGAAGGAGGGCACCACGCCCACCTTCTGGGCCAGGTGCAGCTGGAAGAGCGTAGTGGCCACCACGAAGGGGATGCCGGAGAGGATATCGGCGATGCGCTCCATGGTCATATCCACCGCGCCGCCGTAGTAGCCTTCGATGGAGCCGTAGATGGCGCCGATGAAGAGATTGATGGCGGAGACGATCACGGCGAAGATGATGGAGAAGCGTGCGCCGATGCCGATGGCGGAGAAGAGGTCCTGGCCCATGGAGTTGGTGCCCAGGATGAACATGGGCTCTCTGCCGTTTACATAGCGGTAATAGTTGTAGTAGCTTACGCGGCACTGTACCGCCCCGGACTTCGCCACGCTGTAGGCATAGCTGCCGTCGTCCCCGGGGATGCGGATGCTGTGGTATTCCGCCCCGGCCTGCTCCGTATTGGTGGAGTAGACGGGCACGAAGTTGCCGTCCTTATCCAGCTTGGCGCCGCCGGTGGAATCCACCTCATACCAGAGGTTGGGGTTGTCGGTGATATTGGAGATATCGGCCGGGTTCACATAGGGGTAGATGACCTGGATGTCGGTTTTGTCCTGCCAGGCCTGGATGCGCTCGAACTCGTCATAGGAGAAGACGCGGTAGACGATGCCGGTCTCGAAATAGCGGTTTGTCTCGATGGTGTAGCTGTAGCTGGCCCTTTCCTTGCCTCGATAGACGGAATAGGTGGTGATGGTGTCCAGGATCTTCAACACCGGGTCCATGCCCGTCTCCTCCGCGATGCCCCGCCAGTAAGCCATGGATTTTTCGTTCTGGCTGGAACGGGTGGTGGCCCCATCGAAGATGCCCCAGTGTTTGGCGGCGATGGCGCTGATATAGGGTCCGTAGCTCTGGTAGACCTTGTCCTTGTCCGCGATCTTATAGGGGGAGATGATGGGGGCGACGATGGCGTAGAGCAGCAGGAACAGGATGATCCAGGCGGCAACCACGCTGGATTTGTTCTTCTTGAAGCGCAGGAAGGCGTCCGCCAGATAGCTGCGGGATTTGGTCTCCAGCTTGGTGTCCCGAAGGCTGGCGTCCATCTGTGTGAAGACGAATTTCTCCTTGGGGATGGCTTCGTATTCCACGTTCATCACATCCTTCCCGCTCATTTCCTCGACCCCATTCTGATCCGCGGATCAATGAATCCGTAGCTGATATCCACCACGATGCCCGCAGCCAGGCCTACCGCCGTATAGAAGCAGGAGTCCAGCATGAAGATGGCGTAGTCCCGGGCGTTGATGGCGTTGAGGTAGAGCTTGCCAACGCCGGGGATGGCGAAGATGCTCTCGATGATGAGGGAGCCGGACATGATGCCGATGAATTCGCCGAAGATGGCGGGCACCACCACCACGGCGCAGTTCTTGAGGGCGTGGCGGATGGTGGCCTGGGCCCTGGTGAGGCCCTTGGTCCTTGCCAGGAGCATGAACTCGCTGGTGAGTACCTCCGTCAGTTCCGCCCGGGTGGTGCGGGTGAAGCTGGCGATGACGCCGAAACTCAGGCTCAGCACCGCCGGGAGCATACTCACGAACATGCTCCAGCTGAACCAGTCCGTGCCCGCCTTCATGAGGAAGGGGAACCAGCCCAGCTTATAGCTCAGCACATATTGGATGACGAAGGCGAAGACGAAGGAGGGCACGGAAATGACGATCATGGTCACCGTGGAGATGGTATAGTCGATCCAGGTGTTTTTCCTTAGGGCCGCCCAGATGCCCAGGGCAATGCCGATGGGGATGCTGAAAAGGATGGAATACAGGTTGGTGAAAATGGTGGCGGGCAGCTTCTGGAGGAAGATATCCGCCACGTTCTGCCCGAAGTACAGCTTGTCGCTGATGCCCCAGTCGAAGCGGGTGAAGATGTCCCGAAGGAAGATGCCGAACTGCACCATGTAAGGTTTGTTGTAACCCTGGGCCTCCCGCCTCGCCTCGATCACCTTGGTGTGGATATCGTTCAGGGGCAGCTCTGCCGGGGGCAGCATCCGCACCAGCACGAAGCACATGCAGGTGATGACCAGCAGGGTGAAGAGCATCAGAATCACACGCTTGACGACATATTTGACCATATACAAACCTCCAGATCAAGGTTTCTTCCGCCTTTTCGCAAAGAAAGCGGGGTCGCCTGGGCTTCCCTTGCGAAAAGGCGGAATGTTGCAGGAGCTTTCGCTCCTGCAACATTCCGCTTCCGCTTCCGTCATGACTTGTAAAGCCTCGCAGAGTTCGCATCCGCAGATGCGAATGAAGTCGGAATCATTTTTCGCGGGGACATGCGCCTCGCGAAAAATACCTCTCGCGGAGCGGACTGTGCGAGCAAAGCGAGTGCGGGTAGCGGAGCGCGATTCTTCTCAAAGAGAAGCCGCTTTTGACGGCTTCTCTTTGAAATGCGAAGCATTAATAGGTCAGCTCGCCGCCCTGAGAAGCGACGTACTCGGCCCATGCAGCGTCGTCGTAGTTATACTTCATGTAGGTGATGCCGCCGCGGCCCATGACGGGGTTCCAGTCCTCCACGACATAGAACACCTGCTTGCTCAGCAAAGCAGCGCCGGCGTCCTGCAGCATGGGGATGTAGTCGTAGGTCATCAGGATGGCGGTCTCGCAGGCGGCCAGGATGTCCAGACGGGTATCCACGTCGGCCATGCCGTCGCCGAAGTTGTAGTCCACGCCGTTCAGGGTGACGACGGCGCCGTTCAGGGCGTCGGACCACTGCTTCAGGTTCATGGTGATGTCCTGACCCTTGACGTTGATGGTCAGGTCCACGGTGGTGGCGTCGAACCAGCCGGCGTCATACTGATAGGAGGGGTTGACATAGAGGTCGGTCAGGCTGTAGGGGTTCATGCGGGAGCCGGACCAGCCACCCAGCACGGTGTCGCTCAGGCCGGACTTGATCTTGTTGGACCAGTCGTTGCCGTAGGGGGCGGACTTGACGAAGGTGATCTTTCCGTCGAAGGGGGTGCCGACGGTGACCTCGGCCATCTTCTCATTGAGGTAGTTGATGGTCTTGGTCATGAAGTCGGAGTCGGAAGACATGGAGTATTCGATGGTGATGGCCTGATCGCAGATGCCGTCGCCGTCGGTATCGGTGATGTAGCCCTTTTCCAGGCCCTGCTGGAAGGCGGAGGCGAAGAGCACCTTGGCGGTCTCGGGATCGTAGCCGGTGATGGAAGCCACCGCGGCGTCCAGATCGCCGCCGTACTTGCTTACGTCCACGCTGTAGAATTCGCAGAGGGCCTTCTTGGCCTGGTCGGTATCGCGGTAGCGGGTGCCGGTCTCGGGATCGTAGACATAGGCGGTGCCGATGATGCCGTAGCCGCCGGAACGGGCGGGAGAGATGGTGGAAGCGAAGAGCTCCTTATCATAGGTCACGGCGATAGCCTTCTTGAAATCCTGCACCGTCAGCATCTCCAGGTCCTGGGCGGACTTGTCGAAGTCGGCGGCGGCCTCGCGGCCCTGGATGGCGTCCAGATAGCCGTTGAGGATCAGGAAGAAGATGGTCTCGGAGGGGGTGAAGTAGACATAGTCGGAGTTGCGGTAGGTGGCGAAATCCTCGGCCTGCAGGCCGTAGCCCATCAGCTCGCCCTTGAGGAACATCAGCTTGCGGGTAGCGGCCTCGGCCACCACTTCGCACTCGATGATGTCGGTCTGATACATGTCGTAGGTCTCCCCGTCCTCGGGGTCGACGTACACATGCTCACCGTCGGCATAGCCGTACCAGTTCTCGTTGCGCTCGAATTTCATGAACTTGTCGGCCTGATACTCGGTCATCTTATAGGGCCCGTAGGAGGAGGTGGTCTCCACGCTGGTGTTGTAGGTGCTGCTCCAGACGCCGTTGGATTCGCTCAGGTTGGCCTCGTACAGGTCTTCCTTCACGATCCAGTTGCCGCTGAGGTTGTATAGCAGATAGAAGCCGGCCAGGCTCTTGCCCAGCACCAGGGTGATCTGGTAGTCGCCGCTCTTGAAGAGGCCCACGTTTCCGTCGTAGTCGATGCGCTCGTAGGCCACGCCGTAGACAAAGTAGTTGGGCAGGTCGGCCTCGGTCTCGCCCCATTCGGGGTTGCCGCAGGTCACGGGGGTGAAAAGGGCCAGGGTCTCGTCATTCAGGGGGATGAGGCCGTTGTCGTCCATCATCTCCACAAGAGCGTCCCAGTTAGTGACGTCGAAGTAGGCGTCGCCGTAGGCGTCCACATAGTCCTTCAGGGTGTCGCCGCCGGTCCAGTCCAGGGCGTAGTTCAGGCCGATGTACATGAGCTCGCCGTTGGGGCCGACGTAGTTGCCGTCTTCGCCCACGGTCAGGTCGTCCATGGTGTAGGCGTTGCCCACGCCGTTGTCGGTGTAGGCGACGTTGCCGCCGTTGGCGTAAGCCTCAGCGCCGGCGATGCAGAAGTCGCCCGCGTAATAGTCGGAAGCCCGGTAGTTCAGCAGGTCGGGATCCAGCAGGCGCTTCATGGAATACACGTAGGTGTCGGCATTGATGGGGGTGCCGTCTTCCCAAGTGGCCTTGGGGTTCAGGTCGATGGTGTAGGCGTAGCCGGAGGTGGCGGATTCGGGGATGCCGAACTGGGGATAGGCAGCCCGGATCTGGGCGGTCACGTCCACGGGCATGCTGGCGGCCATCTCCGGCACGATCACATAGCCGGTGTAGGGGTCCTTGCCCTCCAGGGGGTGCAGCTCATCGTTGTAGATGAAGCCATACAGGCCGACGCGCAGGAAATCAGCGGGATAGGCGTCGTCGGTGGTCTGGTAGGTGTGGGGATTCCAGTTGGTGGCCAGGGTGCTCACGCTGTCCTGATAGGTGTAGGTCACGGGGACAGGCTCGGGGGTGGGTTCCGGCGCCGCCGTCGGCGCGGGGGCCTGGGTGGGTGCGGGGGTGCTGCCGCCGCCGTCGCTGGGGGCCTGGGTGGGCGCGGGCGTGTTTTCCGGCGGCGTGTTCGTGCAGCCGGCGAACAGTGCCAGCACCAGGACTGCGCACAGCACCAGCGCAAGGATCTTTTTGCCGTTCATTCTTTTTCCTCCTTGAAAAATCTATACTCAGGCAGAGCGCCGTTTTCGGCAGGCCGCCCGGATATACGAAAGAGATTACGGGAATATTACGGATTTATTTCGTTAACGCGCTAAAAAACAGTATTCATTTTGGATAACAATATTCATTCTAGCATTTCTTCGACCGCTTGACAAGGGATTTTGCCTTTTTCGACAGGGAAAAAGCGGAAAAATCGGAAAGGCTCCCTTCAGAAACGCGATTCGGGCGGGCTTCCGAGAAAGCCCGCCCGATGCTTGAAAATGTTACAGCGACAGCAGCGCCCGCTTCACCAGCGTTTTCACCAGCTGCAATTTGTAGGCATTGGCCTCCGTGGGCTTCGCGCCCTGAACGGCGGCCTTGCCCGCCGCCTCCGCCAGCTCCGGCGTCAGCGCCTTGCCGGCCAGCAGCGTTTCCGCCGCCTCTGCCCGCCGGGGGGTGGGGGCCACGCCGCCCAGGGCGATGCGCCATTCCCCGCCGGGCTTCTGCACCAGGGCCAGGTTCACCACGGGGAAGTCGATGCTCTTGCGGAAGCTGAAGCGCCGGTAGGTCATCTTCGTCCCTTTTTCCGGCAGGGGGATGCGCACTTCCGTCACGATCTCGCCCGGCTCCAGCACCGTGCTGCGCAGCACCCCGCAGTCGAAGAATTCCCCGATGGGGATCGTCCGCGCGGTGGTGACGATCTGCGCCTCCAGGGCCAGCAGGACGGGGGCCAGCTCCGCCTGGTTCACGGCGAGGCAGGCCTTTTTCGCCCCGTCGCAGCCATTGAATACCGCCGGACCGAAGACGGAGTGATACCGGTTATCCCCGTTGAAGGCAAAGCACTTGCCGCCGCCCTTCCGGGCGCAGTCGAAGTGGTTCCCCAGCTTGCGGAAATACCAGCAGCGGGGCAGCTGGCAGAGGTTGCCACCCAGGGTGGTGTTCTCCCGCAGGGCGGGGGAAGCGCATTTCGCCGCGGCCTCCGCCACGGCGGGGGCGAGGGACTGCACGGTCTCGTTCCTGCTCAGGTCTCCCAGCATGCACAGGGCCCCCAGGCAGAGGAAGCCGTCCTTCACCTCGACCCCGTCCAGGCCGGGGATGGTTTTCAGGTTCACCACCAGCTTGGGGTATGTTTCAAAAATGTCGTCCTTCAAAGCCCCCAGCAGGTCCCCGCCCCCGGCCATAGCCAGGCTGCCGGGCTGCTTCAGGGCCGCGGAAGCTTCCTCCAGAGAAGCCGCGTTCAGGTGATTGAAAGGTCTCATTCCAAGCCTCCGATCTCGCACTTGCCCAGGGCCTTCAGCACCCGGTCCGGCGTGGCGGGCGGGTCCACCCAAACGCCGGTGGCGTTGTGGATGGCCGTGATGATGAGGTGGGAATTGGCCAGGTTGTGGCTGATGCCGCTGGCCCCGTAGGCCCCGTTGCCGCTCCTCAGCTCCAGGATTTCCTTGGTGACCTCCGGCACGTCCATGGTGGTGGGCACCCGGTAATCCAGGAAATTGGAGTTGAGGCGCACCCCGGTCTCGGGATCGTGCACCACGTCCTGCAGCAGCTGGCAGCCCTGGGAGAAGAAGACCACCTGGTCGATCTGGCTCTCCAGGGAGGTCCGGCGGATTACCTTGCCCACGTCGGGCACCACGCAGTATTTCAGGATATCCACCTCGCCTGTCTCGTCGTCCACCGCCACCTCGCACCAGCTGGTGTTCATGGTGTCCAGGATGCGCCCGAAGCCGGTGACCCAGGCGGATTTGGGGCTGTAGCCCCCGAATTCGGCGGTGACGTTTTCCCTCGTGGCCCGGCTGAAGGGCACGAAGCGGCTGGGGTCTGCCTTCACGATGACCTTCCCATCCACGATGTCCAGTTCGTCGGCGGAGGCGCCTGCCAGGGGGCTGGGGGGCGCGGGGAAGCCGAAAACGCCCCGGTAGGCCCCCGGCTCGGGATTGGCCTGCCGGGCGGCGGATTCCAGGATCTTCCGCTTGAGTTTGTTCGCGCATTCCTTCACGATCCAGCCGTGGCCGGTGACGCCGTCGGAGCCGCCCGCCTGGTCGGAGTGCTTTTCCCGGTAATCGTAGTCCACGCAGATGTCCTCATAGTTGAGGCCCAGCTCCTCCGC
>JAEEGL013948487.1_pt1 | contig 13888 bp, 11 predicted proteins | sample 9134231 | NCBI WGS metagenome assembly JAEEGL01 (sample SAMN16246548, study PRJNA631951) | gut metagenome | biome: gut microbiome; feature: rumen; material: fiber-attached | host: Bos | place: Iran: Karaj | collected 2018-10
AATTCTTGAATTTCTGTCGGTTAGATGGTACATTTCTTTTGGTTTTTTCCATAAAAAATATGGGTTGTTGGAGGTAAATTTAATATGAATAAGAGCAGGGGACCGATCATCGTTGCGGTGATCGCGACAGTGCTTATCCTTGGTGTTGCAGGATGGGTATTCAGTGTGCATTTCATAACAGGGCTTATGGCCAAGGGGCATCAGGATAAGGACGAGGATGTCTACGCTAAATACCAAGCGATAGAGAGCGCAGCTCTTCCTGAAGTTCTGGGCGAGGCAAAAGAGGAGACAGATACCGATGAGACCAAGGAGGAGGCAGATAAGCTGACGGAATCTGAGGAGGAGAGCGAGGGGAACGAGGGTCTTACTCCTTCAGCGAACCGCAAGGAAGTGGATACGTCAGATTTTTATGCAATTTCAATGGGAAATTACAGCTATCAGTTGCCGCAGAAGGTCAGTGATTTTCTTGAGGACGGATGGACCTTCATGGGCGATGATAAGCCTTCCGATACGCTTAGTGGCGATCAGCAGACTATATTCTTCTTCTATACTCCCGAAAGTAGTTATGGTCATATAACTGTGTCCATCAAGAATTTCAGCCTCAATGAGCAGCAGCTCAAGGATTGTTATGTTGTGGTAATAGAGGCCGAAGAAAGACAGGTCGAAGACATGGGGCTTACTACTGTTTGCGATGGGAACATCGTCATGGGCAGCAGCACAGTCGCAGATGTTAAGAGTAAGTACGGAGAGCCGGATGAAACCAATGGAGAGAGTACCTATTATTACTACGGACAGGAGAATCATGAGCTTGATTCCCTGGAGGAATATGTGGAATTCGACTTCTCTGATGAAGGAATTGTTAACAGCATCACTGTCAAAAACGTAATGAAACCGGATGGTATTGAAGATGGTGAGGTAAACACCGAAGCCCCGGAATATTTGGGCAGATATGAGGCGCCTGCAGAACTTGGGGACGATCTTTTTTCCGGTAATTTCATGGTCAGCAAGGTGATACATAATCTTCCCTGTCCGCTTCAGACTTTTACGGATAACAAATGGAAGTATGACTACGATGAAGACACTGTGATTGGTGCAGGTCAGGGGGCCCTTATTATTCTCACCAAGGGCGAGCTGGTTATTTATGCCACCGTTGGCAACTTCGATGATAAGGCATGTCTTCTGAAGAACACTATGGTTACCGACATCGATTTCCACACCTTCGATGTTAAGATGGAGTTCCCCGGGGGCCTTAGCACAGATACAACAAAGGATGAATTTGAAGCCTATTTGAAGGAACACAATATTACCAATTACGACTACGACGAGAGCAGAGATTCTTATTTTCTTCCTTATGATCAGTCCGAGACCGAGAGGCGTCTTTTCGAAAGTGGTATGACTTTTGTCTTTTCTGATGGCAAAATATTTGAAGTTACCATGAAGAATTATGGCTGGCTTGCAGACTAAGATATATTTGGAGGAAAAAAGAAATGGATCAACAAAAGGGGACCAAAAAGATATTGATTATAGCAGTTGCGGCATTCCTTCTTTTGGGAGCCTTGTCCTGGGGAGGACTGGTGGTGCTGTCAGCAAGGTTCTTCGGAGATAAGGATACTGCTAAGGACGCGGGTGCCAAGGCTAAATACGAAACTGTAGAGAGCGCAGCTCTTCCTGAAGTTCTGGGCGAGGCAAAAGAGGAGACAGAGGTCTCTGAGAGCGCAGAACAGGCAGAGGAAGTGCCGGAGCTTAATCTGCAGTCTGTGGAGCCCGATGAAGGGCTGTTCGGGAATGCTGAGGATACAGACGAGGCGAAAAAACCCGGGAAGACCAAGGATTCAGCGCATGTAAGTACGGAGCCTGATCCGATGAACTTTTTTGCCATAACAGTGGGAGATACAACTTATCAGCTTCCTCAGAAGGTCAGCGACTTTCTGGAGGACGGATGGACCTTTCCGGATGGAGAAGACTCGGAGGTTCTTGGAAGCAAGGAATATATAAGTTGTGAACTTCGCTACCCGGGAACCGGGGCTGACGCATATGTCTATATAACCAATTACAGCTTAGATTCCAAGACTGCCGATGAGTGTTATGTTACCAAGATCACATTCTATGCAGACAGGGCAGATGAAATGGGAGTATCTGTTACCGCTCATGGCGGAGACATAGTTTTTCCTACGGGAACTGCGGAAGATGTTAAAAAAGCCTGGGGAGAGCCTGATTACGTCACTGATGATTGTCTGTTTTTCTATGGATCAACCTATGACGATTACTACACAGATGATGACATGGTGTATGTCAATATTGCAGATGACGGAACTCTGGAGTACTACTGCATAGCGACAGAAACTGAGCCGGAGAATCTCGAGGAGGCTGAGGTGAGTGATGAAACCCCTGCCTATCTCGCCAGATATCAGGCTCCGGAGAGTCTCGGGGATGATCCTTTGTCCGGTAATTTCCAGCTTGACGGTGTTGTTTACAGCGTTCCCGTTCCGCTTAAGGTTCTGACTGACAATGGCTGGAAGCATGAGTATGACGAAAGTAGTGTGTGCGGCGCAGGCCTTGAGTATTCTATCGCTCTGGAAAGAGGAAAAGAGAGAATATATGTCACCGTCGGCAATTTCGATGATAAAGCCTGCATGCTGAAAAATACCATAGTCACCGAGGTTACTGTCTATGGAACCGATGCAAATATGGAGCTGCCCTGCGGTCTTAAGAACGATGTTACGGAAAAAGAGCTTCTTGCTTTTATGAAAAAGAACGGAATAGATAATTACGACTTCTATGATAACACCAAGAGCTACAAGATCCCCTTCGATCAGACCGGCAAGGACAGAAAGCAGGCTAACAACCAGTATGATGTGGTCTTTGGCTATACCGATAGCGACGATACGGTTCCGGAGTGGTTTTCTGTACGAAGCTATGGCTGGATCAACGAATAATATATTGACACATAAGTAGGTATGAATAAGCACTGTGGCGGAGAGAGCTGCAGTGCTTTTTTATGCCAAAATCTGAGCGAATCATGTCAAAAAATAACGAGCCAACCGACGCCCGGACAGTATAATATAAATATGATTTGTTATAAATTCGTGATAACAGGAGGGTTATAGAATGTTTGATTTTAAATATTTTACACCGACCAAGGTTGTCTTCGGCAAAAACACTGAGGCAAAAGTCGCCGAGCTCATAGAAGAGTTTGGCGGAACCAAGGTCCTTATACATTACGGCGGAGGCAGCGTTGTCCGCTCGGGACTTCTTAAGAAAGTCACCGATACTCTGGATGCAGCGGGGATCAGCTATGTGACGCTGGGCGGCGCTGTGCCCAATCCTCGTCTTAGCCTTGTATATGAAGGAATCAAGCTGTGCAAAAAAGAAAATGTGGACTTCCTTCTGGCAGTTGGCGGCGGTAGCGCTATCGACTCTGCCAAGGCAATTGGCTACGGCGTTGCCAACGAGGGTGACGTCTGGGATTTCTACGATTACAAGAGAAAGCCGGCTGCATGCCTGCCCCTTGGCGTTATTCTGACAATCGCCGCAACAGGGAGCGAGATGAGCGATTCCTCCGTTATCACCAAGGAGGAGGGCCTTGTTAAGAGGGGATGCAACAGTGATTATAGCCGTGCTAAATTTGCCATCATGAATCCTGAACTGACCATGACTCTTCCGGATTATCAGACTGCCTGCGGCTGCACGGATATTATGATGCACACGATGGAGAGATATTTTACAAACGGCGGAAACATGGAGATCACCGATGCCCTGGCTGAGGGACTTCTTCGCACGGTAAAAAAGAACGCTCTCATCCTCTACAAGGATCCCAAGAACTACGATGCCCGCGCCGAAGTAATGTGGGCCGGAAGCCTGTCCCACAACGGTCTTACAGGCTGCGGCAACGACGGCGGCGACTGGATGACCCACAAGATGGAGCATGAGCTGGGCGGCCTCTATGACGTTGCCCACGGCGCCGGTCTTGCGGCAATCTGGGGCAGCTGGGCAAGATACGTATACAAGGATTGCCTGCCCAGATTCAAGAAATTTGCCCTGAACGTAATGGATGTGGAGAACACAGGAACAGACGAAGAGATCGCACTTCGCGGCATTGAGGCCATGGAGGATTTCTACAGAAGCATCGAGATGCCCACAAACCTCCGAGAACTGGGAGTTCAGCCCACCGAGGACGAGCTTAAGGACATGGCCCATAAGTGCGCCGTAGGCGTCGGCGGCGCCAAGGGCTCAGCCAAGGTTCTGGACGAGGCAGCAATGTTGGAGATCTTCAAGGCAAGCATGTAAAGTGGACCGGGGAGCAGAGGTATGAAACTACTTCTACGACTTAGCAAGGAGGCAATAAGATGAAGGAAATTGCAAGTACTGTAGTGAAACCGGGAAGTGTTGCCCTGTGGTGGATGGGCCAGATGGGGCTTGTGCTGAAGTCAGCAAATACCACGATCATGATAGATTATTTTGCAACGCCGACGAAGGAGAGGCAGGTGCAGCCGCCGATTCCTGCTAAGGAGGTCACGGGGGTGGATGCTTTTCTTGGAACTCATGACCATCTGGACCACATCGACCACGAGGCCTGGAAAATCTGGGCAAAAAAATGTCCGAAGGCGAAGTTCGTTTTTCCCAAAGCTCATGAAAAATCGGTGCTGGAAGACGGCGTGAAGCCTGAAAATGCCGTGGGGATCAATGCGGAGGAATCGGTGAGAATAGGCGATTTCATTATTCATGCGATTCCGGCGGCCCATGAGTTTCCGGACAAGGACGAGGCGACGGGGCTGTATCCCTATCTGCAGTACATTGTGGAATGCGGTGGGATCAAGATATATCACGCGGGAGATACGGTCAGGTATGAGGGAATGCTACCGGCGGTGAAGAGCTTTGGCAGGATGGATGCGGCGCTTCTTCCCATAAACGGCCGTGATGCGGTGCGTTACAGCAACAACTGCATCGGCAACATGACCTATCAGGAGGCGGCGGATTTGGCCGGCGAGATAGGGACCAAGCTGGTTATTCCGGGGCATTTTGACATGTTCGCGGACAACTCCGAGGACCCTGCCAAGTTCAGGGATTATATCGAGGTGAAATATCCCGGGAAATTGAAGTGCCGGGTTCCTGTTATTATGGAAAAAATAGTATTGGAATCTTGATATTTTTTTAGCTGGAAGTCATGTCAATTGGTTACTTTAGACATGGCGAAAACCGCTATTTTGTGTATATTTGAGGGCAGAATCCTGATGACAGGGAGCTGCCCTCTACGTTATAATGTCTTTATCACAATCTATTGGGGAATAAAAAAATTTTATAAAGGAGAAGGTAAAGATATGAAAGGTTTTGCAATGCTCAAAATCGGCGAAGTAGGATGGATCGAAAAAGAACGCCCCGCCTGCGGACCCATGGACGCCATCTGTCGTCCTCTGGCAATCGCTATCTGCACTTCTGACGTTCACACAGTCTGGGAAGGCGCTGTAGGCGATCGTCACAACATGATCCTCGGTCACGAGGGTTGCGCTGAAGTTGTTGAAGTCGGCAGTATGGTCAAAGACTTCAAACCCGGCGACAAGGTTCTTGTTCCCGCCATCACACCTGACTGGAATTCACTGGAAGCTCAGGCAGGATATTCAATGCATTCAAACGGAATGCTGGCCGGCTGGAAGTTCTCTAATTTCAAGGATGGTCTTGATTCCGAATTTTTCCATGTAAACGATGCAGACGGTAACCTGGCACACATGCCCGAGGGAATGACCCTTGAGGATGCCTGCATGCTGTCAGATATGGTTCCTACCGGATTCCACGGCGTAGAGCTGGCAGATGTTCAGTTCGGTGACACAGTTCTGGTTATCGGTATAGGACCTGTTGGTCTTATGAGCGTTGCAGGAGCACGTCTTCGCGGCGCATCCCGCATCATCGCAGTAGGCACACGTCCTAAATGCGTAGAGGCTGCCAAGTTCTACGGTGCAGATGAGTTCATCAGCTACAAGAACGGAACCATCGAGGATCAGGTTCTTGAGATGACCGGCGGCGTAGGTGTTGACAGAGTCGTTGTTGCAGGCGGCGGAGTACAGACCTTTGAATCAGCTGTTAAGGCTCTTAAGCCCGGCGGCAAGATCGGTAATGTTAATTACCTTGGAAGCGGCGACTATATCACAATCCCTCGTGTTGAGTGGGGCGTTGGTATGGGACACAAGCAGATCGCAGGCGGCCTGATGCCCGGCGGAAGACTTCGTATGGAGAAGCTGGGAGCACTTATCTCATCAGGAAGGCTGGATGTGAGCAAGCTTTCTACGCATGTATTCCATGGATGGGAGCACATTCCTGAGGCGCTGCAGCTTATGAAGGATAAGCCTGCAGAGCTGATTAAACCTGTAGTTATTCTTGATAATCAGCCATAAAGTTTGGCTACACGGACGCTCCGGCTTCTCGAAGCCGGAGCTGTTCTTGTGTAAGGCGTGGGGATAAATGAAATTCACCTATGGTGATTTTCATTAATTTATTAACTAGCGAGGTAAGGCACAATGAACATTGAAGAATTACGAACCGACATAGCAAAAGAACAAAAGAAAGGACTTCCTTTCATCCTGGCATCAGTGGTCATATGGCTGCTGATACTGATTGTTACCTGTCTGGAGATGCCGTTAAGGACCAGGAATATGCTGGTGTTCTGCTGCTCCTGTCCGCTGATGCCGCTGGCGATGCTGGCGGGCAAGATCATTAAGGTGGATTTGTTTTCCAAGAAGAATCCGCTGGCAAATCTGGGATTATTATTCACTTTGAATCAGTTTCTGTATATTCTGATCGTCATGTGGGTATTCAGCGCTGTTCCGGAAAAAATGGTGATGGTGTATGGCATGGTTTTCGGAGCACATCTACTGCCATATTCGTGGCTGTATAAATCTCCTGCATACAGAGTAGTTGCTATATTCCTTCCGATTATGGCACTGATAGTGGGACACCTCTTTTCTGCAATGGTTCTGGCGGGAATGTTTGTATTGACGGAGGTAATATTCAGTATTGTTCTTGCTATTGAAGTCAGGAATATTGCAAAATTACAGCAATCATGATCATAAGCGGATTTTCGTTGTATCAGAGAGAATCAGATAAGCATCAAGGAGCAACAACCTATGCAACACGACTATGAATCATACTGGAACCGGTGCTGGCAGGAAGAGAATGCCTCCGACCTATTCAAATACCTCGAAGGCTACAATCGCCTATCCACCCCTGAAATCGATTTTTTTAAACAAAACGGTATAGCCTCCGTCTGCGACGCAGCATGCGGGTTTGGTGCGTACTGTCTTGCTTTTGCGTCAAATGGATTCAGGGTGTCGGGCTTTGATATATCCGAGACTGCGGTGAGAATCACGACTGCGGCGCTTCAGAAGTATGGGTACGCAGATGCTCAGATCAAGCCGGCGAGCATATTGGATACGGGGTATGAGGACGCCTCTTTTGACGGAGTTGTGGCCCATGCGGTGCTGGATCATCTGACGGCAGCAGATGCCAAAAGAGCGCTGGCAGAGTTATTTCGAATCACGAGACCCGGAGGCCTTGTGATGGTCTCGTTTGATATTCCCGAGGAAGATGATTTTAATGAAGAGCACAGGCTTTTAGAAGACGGTACGATGGAGTATACTTGTGAGAGCCGCAGTGGTATGCTGTTTCATCCCTATGACTGGGCGGAAATAGAGGAGCTGACCGCAGGTTACAACATATCATACAAGGCGGACAAGGGAAAAAGAGAGCACGTTGCAATATTAAGAAAGTCTGAATAAAATAGTGCGAAAAATATAAGGCTCGAGGAGAAATAAATGGGGACAACACTTTGCAATCTGAACGTATATAACCCGGAGAAAAAGGATTACGATCCGGGCAAAGAGTATCTGAAAGTCAATATTACAGAGGACTGGGATACGATTCTTGAAAACGACGATGACCACGATTTTGACAGGATCTGCAAGCTGGCAGCATCTTTGTCCGGATCGCTGGATACAAATATAGTAGCGACGACGTATTTTGATGACGATATTTTTGACCTTGAAATATACAGTAGCGGCAAGAAGAAAGCTTTTTACCACACCGGCTATGACAAGCTGGAGGTTAAGAACGCCTCAGCTATGGTGAGTATGCTGGATCTTGATGCCACCGACGCCAAGGCCTTCAGATATCTTTTGAAAAAAGGGTTGGGCGCAGGGTATGCCATAAGCAGTTTTTCAGCGCTGGCAGGGCTCCCTTTTTACGTAGAAAAATATATGTATGAGCATATGCCGGACAAGATAATCCCGGACAAAGAGGCGGTTCTAAAAGAAATCGAGAAAGAAAAAGCCAAAATCGCCAAGAAACCTAAGTTTGATAACACCGCAGAGCTTCTGTGCGAGATTCCCGGAATGGCGGTGGATCAGATGATCGAATACGGGGACGAGCAGAAGGGTGTGGTGAGAGTGGTTGAGCCCTCAGAGGGAGAAATCGATTACGGCCATATTCACTGCTATCAGATTAATGCTGAAAAAGAGCCTTCGCTCCGGCAGATACATGACTACAAGCTTCCCTATAAGGAGTGGGCTCCGAGGTATGAGCCAAGAGCCCTTGCAAATATGGGGGACTGGATCGACTTGTTTGATAACAGGGAATGTGTTGTCCATGAATTTGGCAAGAAAGAGGATATCAAGGCTGTTATAGCTATGGGCGAGATCCCGGGTGACAAGTTTATTCCCACTAAGTATGAGGCCCTTGTTAAAAAATGGATATATCCATATGAGCTTCCTTTTAACCCCGGTAATGAGAAGCTATTAGAGGGTGTGGATCCCCGCTCCAGCTTCTTTGATATGTGCAGGAACGAAGTAATGATAGAAAACGGTCTGATGATCCACATCGGCGCATATTGTGATTATCGCAATAAAAAGCAGTATATAGTGGTGGATTTTTTCACTGAAGACCGGGAATATCAGAAGACATACTTTATTCCTATTGATCTTGATTTCGCATTTTACAGCATCAATGCGGATTACCTCTATATTGAGGAAAAGCAGCAGATCATCCTCGGTGAGTACATCATAGATCTGAAGAATAAAACCTTCACGGTAAGTGACACTCTTTCGCCTGACATGCAGTATGTCACCCGCAGGAAACTTCGTGATGGCAAGGAGGTTCTGATTGTCCAGTCATCAAGGGCTTTCTTTGTCTACGATATGGATTACAAGCTTCTGCTGTCCAAAAGTGTTAAGGGCAGCATAATTGCCAAAATGATCGATGATGAAGACAATATCCTTGTTATTACTTCAGACCATATTCTGGCCCTGGGCTGCAGCTATGATCTAAGACCCAGGGATAAGGTGAAGCTGTACAGGATTTCGCTGGTTACCGGGTGATTATAAGAATTCTGCAGGTAAGAAGCTGTGAAATTAAGTGCTTCAAAATAAACTGCGATCCGGGGAGTATGTATTAATGCAGATTTTATTGATCTCAGGGTTTCTTGGTGCCGGAAAGACCACCTTTATCAAGGAACTTATTAAGAGGACGGACAAGCGTCCCGTCATATTGGAAAATGAATATGGTGCCAACAATCTGGACTCTCTTGAGCTTCAGAAGGCGGCTGAGGATTCGGGCAAAAAAGAAGAACTGAAGGTCCTGGAGTTCATGGAAGGGTGCGTATGCTGTACGATGAAGGACAGCTTCGTGAATTCGGTGCTGGCAATCTTTTCTTCTCTAAGTCCGGAATATCTGATCATAGAACCTACAGGTGTGGGGCGGCTCAGTAGTATCATTGAGAATCTAAAACCCATCCTTGGCAGGGTGAATTACCTTCTGGAGCCGGTAGTTGTGCTGTCGCCTTCGAATTTTAGGAGTAACATGAAGGAGTGGCCTGAGCTGTACGCAGATCAGATTGCGAATGCGGGGAAGGTTGTTTTTTCTAAGTGCGAGAATACAGACGATGAGGAGCTGAAGGCGGTTACAGAGGAGATACTTAAGATCAATCCGAAGGCCAAGGTGACAGACAGGCATTACAGCAAGATGGATGAGGATTGGTGGAGAGATATCCTTGAAGCCGGTGGTGGCGCTGCGGGACAAGGTACGGCTGGATGTGTCAGTACAGGTGCAGGAGCCGGTGCAGGTGCAGGCGCTAGGACAGACGTAGGAGATGGCGCAGTTAAAGGCAACGGTTCAAATACAGGGGAGAGCATAGGCTCAGGAAAAGACACAGAGGCCTTATCCCAGGTCAGCATCGATACCGCAGGCTTGCACAACTACGGCGAACTTATCCAGCTCCTTGAGGACTGTTTACACGGCGAATTCGGTCTCGTAAGCCGCGCCAAGGGAACGCTCTGGGTGGGCTCGGAGGTGCTGAGGTTTGACCTGGCAGACAAGCTCTATGCCATAGCCGCCTCCCCAGACGACAACTGCCAATGTGTATTCATCGGCAAAGGACTGAATGAGAAGAAACTCCGTGAGCGCCTTACGGGGCAAGGAAGAAGGATGCTCAAACGTTGATCCGAGGCAGAAGGATGTTCAAGCGCTGACCAAGGCTATTACATAGTATAGAGGGCGGATAGGGCAACAAGAGAATATATCGCATTATAAAAATAAAACAGGACAAAATTTTTTAGACCAGGAGACAACATTGGGAACGACATTTTGTAATATCAACGTATTTAATCCGAAAGGAATAGAATATAAACCCGGGAAGAACCTGACAATCGTTAAGGCATCCAAGGAATGGGACACCATAGTCCAGGAGGATGACATTTCCGAACCTATGGCAATCAAAAAAGCAGCAAAGGCAGTATCTGCAGCAGTAGAGGGAACCGCAATTTCCCTGTGCTATCTTGATGACTCTGCATTTGAGCTGACAGTATTTGAGGCAGGAGCCAAGAAGGGCGAGTATCTGCTGGATAACGGCTTTTGCAAAAAGAGCGGCCTTCCGAACATAATAAATGGCCTTGGGCTGGATGATAAGGCAGCTAAGGCCTTTAAGAAGATCATTACGACAGAGGCTGATGCACGCAAGGTTATCGAATTACTTTGCGCACTAAGTGAGATACCTCTTTTCCTCGATAAAAGGATGTTTGATGAGGGGGTTCTGAAAGTCACTGAGTTAACCAGGGATGCCGTGATCAAGCAATATACCACTGCTCCAAAGGTCAAGAAAGGGGCACTGGGTGACAAGAAAGAAGCGCAGCTCCTTCAAGAGGTGTCCGGTGTGCTGGGTGGCTTCTATGACTATGAAAACGGCATTTTCTCCATGATGAGGCATGAGGATGACGGGACACTGGACAGAGGGCATTTACACTGCTATCAGCTGATTCAGGAGCAGGAGCCTAGATTTGAGAAGAGTCACGACATAAGACTGGATCTGGAATCGCTGTCTACCATGAAGAATATCAAGGGATTTGTTTATCACCGGCAGACACCTTTTTACCCGGAGACCCTGTCTGTCTATGATGATATCGATTCTATCGGCTATATAGCCCAAGGCGATGCCTGCGATAGCTACAGGGATCGGATACTTGTGCCCGTGGATAAGCGCGTTTTTCCCAAATATCAGATACAGCTCCAATGCGATGATCTGAAGGTAGAGGGACCAGAGGGACTCGTAACTTACTCCCAGTGTGAAGCCAAATATCTTGTCAGAGAAGGGGATTATTACAAGCCCCTCAGAAAAGAGCGGGAATTCGAACCAACTCCTGACCAGCTGCATGATATGGGCTACGACTGCAGAAAGCTTGATCATTTCTATGCCGACTCAGAGGAAATCGTAAGGATCATGATGGTCACTGACATTAAGGAAGCTCAGAGCTATTTAAGGGTAGATTACTTCGGACATGACTATGTGCTTAAGCGCACTGAACAGTTCCCCATCAAGAGCTCCTTTGATTTCGAATCGATCTGGGGCGGATGTGTCTACATACGGGAGAAGAATCTTATCTTTGCCGGCGGCTATTCTATAGACCTAGGCGAGAAGAAAATTAGCGAGATCAGTGAGCTCCCCGCTAAGCTTAAGCAAAAGCTCTATGCCTGCCACCTATGCAGAAATAAAACCGGTAAAGCAATGGTTGCCGTTATCATGGACAAGATGATCTGCATTCTTAATGACAACCTTAAGCTCCAGTACCACGCTAAGTTCAAAGAATCCATCGAAAATTACTACTTCGATGAGTCAGGTAATCTGTTTGTTGTAACCTGCAAGAGGGGCTGGAAAATGCCCTATGATGATTACAGGGAAGATTCCGGAATCAAACTCTATAAGCTCGAAATCTGATGAAGCATATGGGATTGACGCTGTGAGGTTGTATGTAGCGGCATTTGCTGAATCGATGCTACCAGATCACAATGATATAAATGAAGGGCAGTACATCATGATGATTGATGCGCTGCCCTTTTTATGGGTGTATGCTACCATTTTGCGAGGAGGTTTGGTAGCTATGAAATGAATGAAAAAGTTTTGTGCTATTAGGAATTACGCGATATTACGCATATATGATATCGATAATAAGAGGGCGATTTACGTCTACATAATGGATTATTGAAATAAGACGTAGTCCATTTTTTGGCTTACGTCTATAATGACTTTTTATCGGAGGAGACGTAGCGTTAATTGGAATTGTGGTTTTACATTACGTCTGGACAACACTTTTTTAGCCAGAGGCGTAATTCTAATCTTGTATTGGTGGGAGGTATATTGCGAATTACGCCATTTTCGCGTTTTATACAGAATAGACTTAATTGAATTTTCTAGGACTACGTCAAATACAAGAAACGGTCAATTCAGACGTAATGAAAAAAATGGACTACGTCTTCTCAGTAAAAAACCTGTAATTATACGTAATAACAAGTAATAACAAGTAGTAGCAAGTATTAGCAAGTATTAGCAAGTACTAGCAGGTACTAATAAGTACCAATAAGTGATAATAAGGGGCGGAAAAGCGCTGGGGGCGGGGGAGAACGGGCGGCGAAGGCAGCGGGAAAACGTGCAGTTCTTGTACGACGACATGATTATCAAGACGAGAGGGCGAAGGGATGGCGACTGTCCACGAATAGGCATGAGTAGAAGACATCCCTTTGACATCGAGTCTTAGAGAATCAGGAGGCGCACGAAAACCAGCGTTTTTACGCTGCCTTCGCCGCCCGTTCTCCCCCGTCCCCAGCGCTTTTCCGCCCCTTCTCTTCCGTCCTGGTAGCCAATACAAAAACGCCGGGAAGTACGAAATGTACTTCCCGGCGTCATTAAGCTACGGGGTTGTATTACTCAAGGGTGTAATCGATTGAGCTGTTGGCCTGGCCGCTGCCAAGTGAACCGAACTCAACTGATCCGCCTGCAGGAATGTAGGAGTTCCATGAAACAGGAGTAATTACATAGTAATTGCCGCTGGTCTTAACATTTACATTCCAGGAAGAACCGATGTTAACCTGGTTCTTGTTAACTTTGAGTGTCCATCCGTTAACAGCGCTGCCTGAGTTGTTGACGATTTTCCAGGTTACCTGGTAGCCGCCGCCCCAGCTGTTAACTGAGTACTGAAGCTCAAGTCCGCCTTCAACTACAACAGGCTCGGGATCGGGCTCCGGAGTAGGCTCGGGATCTGGTGTAGGCTCAGGATCGGGAGTAACTACAGTCTCTGAAGATGATGAAGGAGCTTCTGCCTTCTCGAACTGCCAGAGCTGGTTGTTGCCGCCGTTAGCTGCCCACTGTACTACGTTAGTGCCGTCTGCTGTCTTCTTCTCATAGATGTCGAGCACCTTAGCACCTGATGTAGCCTTGGTTCCGATGTTGTAGTAGCCTGCATTTGCTGTTGTAAGAACAACGAACTGCTGAGCTGTTCCGCCGTAAGCCTGGTAGATACCTACGTCTGTTCCGTTGTCTGTCTCGCCGTTTGCAAGGTCAAGGTTAACATCGCCAAGACCG
>JAEEGL014390223.1_pt1 | contig 13888 bp, 13 predicted proteins | sample 9134231 | NCBI WGS metagenome assembly JAEEGL01 (sample SAMN16246548, study PRJNA631951) | gut metagenome | biome: gut microbiome; feature: rumen; material: fiber-attached | host: Bos | place: Iran: Karaj | collected 2018-10
AAAGCACCGTTGATTTTTCCGGAAGTGCAGTAATTACGGGCTGTTCGCTCGCTTACTCCGAACTTTTCGGCAAACTGGCTGACTGAGATATACTCCATATATCGGCAAATTTATAGTTAAAAACCGCTGCAAAGATACAAGTTTTTGCCGATATCGGCAAATTATTTGAATATTATTTCTGCATTTTCAGTTGTTCCAGTGCCCTGCACAGCTGATCGGGGCATGATGTAGGCTTGTTACCGCAGCGAATTCCGTTGAGTCTGCTGATGACATCGTCGATTTTCTGTCCGGTGACTAGGCGGCAGATGCCCTGAGTGTTGCCGTTGCAGCCACCGAGGAAGAACACCTGTTGGATGACGTCGTTATCGTCGGCTGTCACGTCGATGAGCACCGAGCAGGTGCCTTGAGTTGGATATTGAATGTGTTTCATAGAAATTCTCTTTTTGCAAAAGTACGACAAATTCTTGAAAGTTCAGAGGTTTATTTTAATTTTCTTGTCACTTTTCCCTTGATAAAAAAGTAACCAAAAGATCAACCGCCATACAATGCTCTGCCGCCGCCGTATGGCGCGGGCCTGTGCTGTAAACCCTGTGGATTCCATCGCTCCGTCGGTGGCAAGATTGTCTGGAAGAAATATATTTTATTTATACCGGCTGCACGAATTGGAATTAATTGTAATTTTGCAAAAAGAAAAAAAATTGAGTTTATGAATAATTACAAGAAAACAGAAAATGATGTGCCGATGGTGAATGAGCCATCGCAGCCATATTCAGGGATGGGCGGTGTTAGTAAGCCCGGCAGGATGACGGTAAATGAGTATTTTGACGAGGTCTGGAAAAGAGTTGTTGAGAAACATGAAAGTTTATAAGGTCGAAATTGATGCAAGTGCGAGAGAGGACATTTTGAAGGTGCCAGAAGATATCTGGACACAATGATTCAAGAAGTTTTATCATTATCGGTGTATGCCGATTTTTATACTACAAGCAGATCAAAAACCATAAATATGGTTCATCCCAAGGCTCGAAGAATGGTGTCGCACAACAAAAAATGGAATTACATATTTCACGTAGAAAACGATATTGTTGTTGTTGACAGGGTTATGGCATCGAAGATGATTGTGAAATAGCCTTAAATCCATTAAAGCGGCAACATTAAGGCAGCCGCTTAAAGTGGTTAAGGCAATTGAGATATTATATTCCTGCTCAGCCGCCGCCGTATGGCGCGGGCCTGTGCTGTGAACCACGTGGGGGCGAAGCCGCATCGTAAATTTTTTAAAAATTGGTAAGTTTTTGTTCTACTATAAAGTTGCGCAGTTTTTCTCTCCATGACTGGTTTTGTAAGAGAATCCACAGGTCATTATCAAAATAAGCGTAGCTAATACTCTCTTTCAGCCATTTTTTTGACGGTGTGATTTTCATTGCAAACATTTCTTTGTCAAGCAGATGCAAAAATCCATCTGTTACGAGATCCAAGAAAGGATTAGCTATATCCATAGGCTTGTCGAACTGCGAATTGCTAGTGTTTTCTGCCATTAGTTTAAGGTAACGATCCTCAAGCCATTCGTTAAGCACAAATTTGTTCTCTTTGAATATCCCCTGCCCTATACCATCAATTAACGCAAGTAAAAGAACTGGTTTCGCAACTACCACTTCGCCATTAAATATCGCTTGGTAAAGATTCATAATGCGATCTGTATAGTAATAATAGCTCTGTTCTACGGGATTATATTTAGACAAAGGTTCACAGAATGTTTTGTTAACAACCCTATCTCGCATCAATTTCATATCAGTAAAATTTCTGGATATGTTTTGTACGAGTTCAATATAATTATCAGTGCCATCACTTTTCTCGTGATAAAATGGTTTAATAGACACACAGTTTTTATGTTCAAACAAAGTATTCAACAACGTTCTATCAGAATTTCCACACGAATGACCCATTATAAAGATTTGATACGCATCTGATTCAATAAACTTTAGCAACTCTCTATAATTAGAGGATTCCATATATTTAATAGATTTCATGTTACGCAGATATTCGTTATCGTTGGTATTCACAATCGTTTTGTACGTTTCATCAAGCTCATCTCCGTAACCAAATATTATGCTTTCAGGTTTAGATAAATCTCCGTGTATATGGTTGATTAATACACCTGGACTATCAGACAAATACATATCAGCTGTTTGGGTATAATTGAAATTTAGCAGCATTGTTCTATCAGGCAATAGAAATGCATCAGGTATTACCTCATTATCCTTAATACCATTTGATTTATGTTTTGATACATAATCAAGCACACCGTGTATATTATAATGAATAGTATCAGATTTATTAAAATATGATGAAATCAATCCTTCCCACATCAAATCATCATATTCAAAACGCTGATCAAAGATATCATACCATTTTAATTTTGCATTAATAGCAAAATCTTCTTCAGCGAAAGGCTTTATTAACAGTTTTTTAATATTACTTTTAAGAATATCTGGTTTTATTGATTGCTCTATCATCGTCAAATACTTAACCAAATTTTCTCTTAAATAATCCAAATCGTCATTTACCTTTTTTGTTTCAACGGCAAATTGACTTTTATGACTCAAATAATCATAAAATATGTTTTCAATATCTACCCATCCTTTATTTTCAACAGAATTGCATATTTCTTTAAAGAAGTAATCCTTATATGTAAATTCAAATGTGTTTGTATCTGTTTTTGCTAAATTGGTCACCATATGAGGATTCCATGGCTTGAACCGATCTTCTTTTGTATAATACCCACCATTCCATGCATTCGCAATATAGCCCAATCCTACCTCATTTTTAATCTTAAATGAGCACAATCTATCTTCTATTGCTTCAGAGAAAGCTCCACGAAGTTTATCACCCCATTCTCCCCAATACCATTTGATAAAATCAGCATAGCTGGTTTTCAAATGATGAGCCAAATCAAAGCCGTTGCCGACGAGAATAATTCTGTTCATAATTACAACCTATTCCAGTATTTACAAAAACTATCAGCCTCGACCTCTACATACAATTTAATGTTATTGTTAGTCTCTCTTTCTTCATACAGCCTGCCATTCTTTACATCAAGCACACAAAGCACCATATTATTAGGCACCTTCTCACCAAGACCATCTCTCATGATCCAGGTTATCATGTCAGCTTGTTTACGGTCAAGTTTTTCGTTTATATGTAGGAATAGTTTAATCAGATACAATTTACCTTTATGTTCCAAACAAATCTCCGGATTAATCGAAACATTTAAATGACCCTTATGCCATTTCCCATTAATTGGTTTATTCCAAATTGCTGTTTTCTTTTTACGCCAAAATTTACAATATCCATCTATAGCAATATTGTAATTTCTTTGTTTGTCTTCTGACACCTCTTCCACGACAGATTTCAATTCATCTTCACTAGCTTTTAATTTGTGAACATCTACAATTTTTTGTTTTAATTTCTGCCAATAATCTTTATAGGCTTCATAAGGTTCCAAAGAATCTTCTTTAGCTTTTTGAATTGAATTGATTTTCGTGATGTTTGAATTGTTTAAAAAACTCATAAAATGAGTCAATGAAATACTTATTGTGTTCATAATTTTTAATTGTTTATTACATCAACATTTAATTATTAACTTGTCGAGGCAAATATAAAGGATATAGATTCAACCATACTGAACCTATCCATATTTTATATTTCTTTTAAGCCTAATTCTTTCAAAAAGACATTAAGCTTTTCTTTCGATTCCTTAATGCTCTTTTCAATGTTTTCGAGCTTTTCCTGATTCTCTGCAAGGTCTATCTGGACCTCTTCTTGAGCAAGGCTAACATAGCGAGTTATGTTGAGATTGTAGTCATTCTCTTGTATCTCTTTGAGACTGACACGACGGCTGAAACGCTCCTCTTCAGTACGGGTACGATAGGTTTCAACAATCTTGTTGATATGATCCTCTGTCAATTCGTTTTGCTTTTTACCCTTTTCGTATAGTTCAGCAGCATTGATAAAGAGTATATCATCGCTCTTACGGCATTTCTTCAGAACAATGATGCATACCGGGATACCTGTTGAGTAGAAAAGATTACTTGGAAGGCCGATAATGCAATCAATATTGTCGTCATGTATGAGCTTTTGGCGAATTGTAGCTTCAGCACCACCACGGAACAATACACCGTGAGGCAGAATAATTGCCATTGTGCCATTGTCGCTCAGATAGTTGAAACCGTGAAGCAGGAATGCGAAATCTGCAGCACTCTTCGGAGCAACGCCATAGTTTTTAAAACGCGGATCTTTTGAAGTCTCATCATCTGGTTCCCATTTTAAACTGAATGGAGGATTTGCAACCACAGCATCAAAAGTTACAGGTTTCACAGGATTGCTGTCCTTAAGCATAGCCCAATCGTTGGTGAGCGTATCGCCATGGAAAATCTCGAACTCTGAATCGTGCAGACCATGAAGCAACATGTTCATACGTGCCAAGTTGAAAGTGGTAACCTCCTTTTCCTGACCGTATATCTTGCCGATCTTGCCTTCATTATCCTTCATCTGACGGTTGACGTTAAGCAGTAAAGAACCCGAACCGCAAGCAAAATCAAGCACATTACGTAGCTCGCTCTTGTGGCCGGTTGCAGGATCTTGACAGTCGAGCGTTACGATGCGCGACAATATGGTACTCACCTGTTGAGGGGTGTAAAACTCGCCAGCTTTCTTACCACTACCTGCTGCGAACTGACCAATGAGATACTCGTAAGCATCGCCCAAAATGTCGCCTTTCTGATCGAACTCCGCCAGTTTTTTCTCCAAGGTAGTGATGATATTGCACATCATCTTGTTGCGCGCCGGGTAATCCTTACCCAACTTTTCGCTATCAAGGTTGATTTCAGAGAAAAGCCCTTTGAATGTGCCCTTGAAGGATTCCTCTTCAATATGGCGAAAACTTTCTTTTAGCTCAGACAAAAGAGTTGTATCTTGAGTGCGAGCCAATTCATGTATCGCGCTCCACAAATAATTAGGCTTAATGACATAGTGTGTGCCTTTACGCATCATGTCTTCAAACTCCTTTACATCGCCCTCATTCTCTTTGTACCAATCGACTAGAGACTTGTCGGCTGGCAAATCGCTGCCAAGTTCAACACGAGCGGCAGTTTCGTAACGGGCGCTGATATAGCGGAAAAACAGCAGAGACAGCATATAATCGCGGAAATTATCGGCTGTCATTGCACCGCGAAGTACATCGGCCACGCTCCACAAAGCTCTGAAAAGTTGGTCTTTCTCCTGTTTTGTCAATTGGGTTTTCTGTGTGTTTCCCATGTCTGTATGTTTTTTGTTTCTATTATTTCTTTTTCTTTTTACTATCGTTGATTTCCTTTTCACTGCGTTCATCATTCAAATCAGGCAGTATAAAACGATATTTATTCTTGATATGATTGAATAATGTCGTCAATGAATCTTTGTTATCCTCATTCATTTCTTGAGGTGCAAAAAATGATCCTTGATGTGAAAAAACGTTCACAATACGTGAATATAAATCAATAAGTTCTCCTTTACTAAAAGCCGGCTCGTCAAATATGTTACCTTTATAATTTATCCCATCCAAAATAAATCGGTAATCAAAATGCCCGAAAAATTCAGCCATTTTCTCCATTACACTACGCATTATTGTGAAGTGATATGTGTAGAGTTTGTCTTTTTGAATTGCACTTTGGATTTCGCTCATCATGGCTACATTATAGTAGAATGGTGTTTTATCACTCATATTTTTGAGAATCATCTCATCATTCTGTTTATCACGATGTAGATAGTAACGACCTAGCTTTATATCGTTACTCAAACCGTGCATCATCACATGAAAGAACAGAGCATGGTGCGTCGAAATGACAAACTTAATTCGGCGTGAGAGTTCTCGTCCGCTTTTTATTACATTTCTTTCATTTTGTAAGCTGTCTCTAATGACATTATACAGTTGAGCTGCAAAAACAATCACATTATTGTCATCAAGCGAGGACATCGGATCGTCTATATAGATATATTCTATGTCTTTATACGCATCGTTGCCACCAAGTACTTGATCCATGATGCAGCGGAAAAAACACCAAACAAACAGACGTTCCTCGCCACGTGAAATTTTTATATTCTCAATCGGCTCATCGATGATTACTTGTTCACCATTTAGTTCCTGAACAAATTGATTCTTCTTGCTAAACACGACATAAGTTGGAATCTCTGATTCTTTTTCATTATCAACACTTTCTTCAGATTCAGCGCCTTCAGCATTCTCTTTTCTTAATTTTTCGTAATGAAGTTTAAAGTCAATATCTGTGAAAACTTGTAGATATCTGTGTAAATCAGCAGTGAGATCATAACCCGCCAAACCTTTAATAAGGGCTGAATCCGTATTGATTTTCAATTTATATTGACGATCATTCTCGTTATTATCAAGGTCGTTATCCCAAGTGAAGAGGTCTTCAGTATATGCATTGTAATAAAGCGTGTGCTGAGGCGTTTCTTCGCCACGTTCATAATGGGCAAAGTCGTAAGACAAACGAGTCTTGCCAGTGCCATTATAAGCAAACACAAGAGCACAGTTTGTAAATCTGTCACATTCGTCTTTATCGAAACAGCGGCGTAAAGCCTTTATAATGTTATCGTTATAAGCCATATCGTCGATTATTTAGATGGTTGTGGAAACAGCTGTTGCATCAGACCTTTTTTATGCTTCTTTAAAGCTTCTTCTTTATCTGACTCGGATGCGATTAACCCATCTAATGAGGATAAACAAGAAGCAATTCTTATCTTTTCTGACTTTGTGATAGGTATAAGGATCGTAATTTCAGCCAAGTCAGTTGAATTTATAGCTGGATAATTACCCCCTACACATTTATTTGTAACCTTGCTAACAAAGTCATCTGTGTGTAATAATTGATAAAGGAACTTTGCACAATTTTCGTACCTTATCTGTGCATATCCCGTTGAAGCAACATATTCAAAATCATCTTTTTCTTGGAAGAAATAATTATTTCTTTGATATGGGCGAACCATTTGAAAAAGAATATCCCCAGCCTTTAATTTTCTCTGTGCTCTGCTTGGTGCATTTTTACTATCTAATAAATTACGTTTGAGTAGGACTCCAGATTCTACAGATTCTAGATCAATATAAACAAACTGTTCCGGCAATGTATCTGTTCTTGGATTTATCGTTGCTATTTCTCCCAGCTTTTTCTCCTCCCATTCTCCGTTAAATCCTGGAAAACGCAATCTCGGGGTTGTTTCACCCAGTTGCGGAAACATCTGCTGCATAAGGCCTTTTTTCTTTTCCTTTAAAGCATCAACTTTTTGACCTTGAGCTGCAATTAGATTATCCAATTCAGAAAGGCAGGAAGCAATTATCTTTTGCTCATCTTTATCTGTTGGTAAGCAAACTGCTTTAGAAACGAATGTATCGTTTGTAATATTTATGGTGTTTTTAGCTCCCTTTTGGACCAACGACGACAAATAATTGTTGGTATTCGCTGAACTCTCGAAATAAGAATCAAGTATATACCCTATGTATTTATTGATAGGCGAATACACAGCATACAACGGAGATACAATAACGTTATATGGTTTTTTATTCATCTTAACAATACCATAAGGGAAATCTCCTGTCGGGCTTTTAGTATAGATAATATCATTAGGTTTTGCCAAGTTATATTTTGACGTATCTGCCGCTGCAAAAGAACGTCCCAAATATTCAACTTGATTTATAACACCTTTTGATACCGAAACGGAATGAACTTCGCATTTTCCATCACTTTTTGTCTTGTGTTCGAACAAGAATTTGGATAATGGTTGTTCTTTCCATTCTCCCTTAAACCCAGGGAATCTAAGGCGCGGTGTATTACTCATATTTGTTTCGTTTTTATTCATTCTTCACATATGCGTTTAGTCCTTCAATAGTGCTGCCGCCTGATAACAATGTAAACAACGGCGCAAGACGTGCGAGCAAATCTTCTTTGGCGGCTTTGCGCTGTTTCCAATTGTCGATGTGGCTCAAGAGTTCACGTAGTGTATCCTCGTCGATGCGGCGCAACTTGGCGGTTTCGTCAACGAAAAGCTCTAAAGCAGTTGTATCGATACTGTATTCCTGCGCAATAGCAGCTATCTGTTGGTTGAAGCGCTTATCCTTATATGCTTTGTAGCGCTCACGAATCTCACTTTCGCTCAAGCCACTACCCTTCTCAAGTTCCTCTTCGATAAATGCTTTCAGGTAATCGCGTTCGTTCATCAAATCAACACTGCCCGAAAGAATGTCTAAGAGTTGTTCCTTGGTAATCTTCACTTTCTCAACCCTCGTGTTGGTATATTTTGCCAACAGCTTCATAATATAGTCGTAGTCAATTAAGGCCGAGCTAAACAGCGATAGTTCAAAGTCGGGTTCATCTCCTTCAGGAGTAAACTCTGTACGACCGCCTCCAGTAGGGCGTGTGCGGCGCGCAAGGTCGAGATAAGCCGTGCGGAACTGCTGCAAGGTGTCTTCCGGCATGGCAGTTTCGATAGCTGTCTTCAATTCATCAGAAATATCGACATATTGGTCAAGTTTAAGGGCCAACCGCTGCACGTCTTTGAATGCATTGATAAAGGTATTGGAGTTTTCGCCTTCCGGGATGTTTATCACTTCCTCAGGTTTGCAGTCCAATCCCATGCTGTTCATCACAGTTTCCAGCTTATCGATTGCTTCTTTATACTTTTCAACCACTTTTTCTGCGGGTTCAACAATCCAATATTCCTTGCCTTTTTCACGCTCGAAACCGCTAAACAATACCATAGCTTCCTCCATGGCATCCTTCAAGTCGCGATAACAGATAATGTTGCCGTATGGTTTGGTTCCATCAAGAATTCTGTTGGTTCGACTGAAAGCCTGTATCAGTCCGTGCCATTTAAGGTCTTTAGCTACATAAAGCGTGTTAAGGAATTTGCTGTCAAAACCTGTTAGCATCATCTCCACCACAACTACAACATCAAGTTTCTTGCTGTGAGGAAGATCTTTGTTCGGGAATTTCTGGTCTTTGATGCGTTGTTGCACATCGCGATAGTATTCATCGAAAAGATCAACATTAAAATTAGTGCCATACTTTTTGTTGTAATCGTCGATTATTTCTGCCAATGCACTCTTGTTGCCTTCTGGATCTTTCCTGTTGTCGGCATCTTCCTGCGGCAAGTCTTCGTCCGAGTTATTCTTCATTGGCGGAGTAAACACGGCAGTAATGTTAATCGGGACATAATCAGGGTCGTTTTGAGCCCGTTTTTCCTGTTCTTCCTTAAAAATCTGATAGTAACGTATTGCATCAGGAATTGAAGGAGTGGCTAGCAAAGCATTAAAACGCATTTGTGCCGTAAGTTTGGCATGATTGTCAAGAATATGCGCTACAACTTGATTTTTTGTAATTGGTGGCACTGTTTTTTGTCCTTCTTGAGCTTTGTTGCCATAATACTCCACCTTAAAACGCAAAACATTATTATCGCTAATGGCGTGAGTTATTGTATATTCATGCAAACACTGCTGAAACACGTCTTTGGTTGTCAGGTGCTCCGCCTTCTGCCCTTCCACCCGTACGGCATAGCTGTTTTCTTCGAAGATAGGCGTTCCGGTAAAGCCAAAAAGTTGAGCTTTATGGAAGAATCTCTTTATTGCTTTGTGGTTTTCGTTAAACTGTCCGCGATGGCACTCGTCGAAGATAAACACAATCCGTCTGTCTTTCAGACGTTCCAAACGTTGGTAGAATTTATTCTTATTCGAGGTATCCAAAGCAATTCCCAATTTCTGAATAGTTGTTACGATAACCTTGTCGGCATAGTCGGTACTTTCGAGTCGGCTAACCAGTGCGGCGGTGTTTGCATTCTGCTCAACACAGCCTTCCTGGAATTTATTGAACTCGTCGCGAGTCTGCTTGTCGAGGTCTTTTCTATCGACCACAAACACACATTTTTCTATGTCGTTATTGTATTTAAGCAACGTTGATGCCTTGAAACTTGTCAGAGTTTTTCCACTTCCAGTAGTATGCCAAATATAACCATTTTGGTTGCCTTGCGATACACAGTTTACAATGCTTTCGACGGCATATATCTGGTAAGGACGCATCACCAGAATCTTCTTCTCGGTTTCAACCAAAACCATATAACGGCTAATCAACTTGCCCAAGTCACATTTTTGTAACATCATGTCGGAAAAGTCGAACAGCTGCACTATCTTATGATTGTTACGGTCGGCAGCGTGATACACCGGCAGGTAGTTATTTGTGGCATCGAAATGGAAATGCTCATCGTTATTGTTGGCAAAATACATGGTATCGCTTCCGCCATTGCTGACGATGAAAAGCTGCATAAAGCACATAAGCGTGTTGGTATAGCCGTTGCCACGATCCTGTTTGTAGCGGACAATCTGCTCAACTGCTTTCAGCGGAGACACGCTGTGCCTTTTCAATTCAATCTGAACCAATGGCAATCCATTTATCAGGATAATTACATCATAGCGTTGGCGACTATTAGCGGTATTGATGGTAAGCTGGTTTATCACCTCGTACTCATTTTTGCACCAGTCGCGTAAATTAACGAGACTATAATCGAAATGTGTCCCATCGTTACGTGTGAATGTCTGGCGTTCGCGCAGATGCTTAGAGGCTGTAAACACATCGGAAGTCACATTTTCCGAAAGGAGCTTTCTGAATTCGTCGTCGGAAAGTGAAACGTAGTTGAGACGTTCGAATTTTTCGCGAAAATTCTTTTCGAGCGAATCCAAATCGCGGATATCGCTACGATAAGTGTATTTCAGCTCCACTAATTTGTCAAGGAATTGCTGTTCGAGTTGTGCTTCGCTTGGAATCATAGTTTTTTGTTTTTGAGGTACGACGGTGCAAAAGTATAGCCATTATGTTCAGTCATATTGAACTTATTAGAATAATTATCTAATGCAACTTTTATACGCTGGATTATTCTCATCTTAAAGTATTCAGGTTCAATCACTTGTACATTTTCACCAAATGACAGAATCTGTTGCTCCAATTCATAGTTTAAATGAACATTAATTGTTATTATAGTGCCGTTTTCATCTTCGCTGATAAGTTTTTGAGTACCATGAAGCGGTTTTGTCTTGATATAAGGCCAACTTGATGGTGACACCCAAAGCTTCACTACTTGAGGCTCAATACGACTGTCTTTCGAAACGCCAATCATATCGTCAAAATAGTCGAAGAAGTTGACATCTGTAGGTTTATACGGCACATTTGCATTTTCCACATTTTTGATACGGTCAAATGCGAAGTTGGCCATATAGTTTTTCTCATCATCCCACCCTATCAGAAACCAGCGTTTGTTATATTGTTTAAGGTAATATGGATGAACTATAATAATCTCTTCCTTATCTTTCTTGAAACTTTGGTATGATAATTTCAGAGGTTGTTTGTCGACGATAGCATTAAAGAGCGGGGTAAAATACTCTAATCCTACAAGGTCGAGATTTTCATCAAAGCCCACAACTTCATCCGTGGTTTCATCAATCTTCAATGAAGCTCCAACACGTTCGGCTATTTCATCCACCCAATTGAATTGTGGCATTCCTTTAAAACGCTTTAAAAGTCGCAAAGTTTGTGCCAGTTGGATGATTTCATCAGCTTTCATTGGGGTTTTGAAGATTGAGAAGTCAGGATCTTCATATCTGTAGTATATGTTACGGCCTTCTCTGTACGATTCAACATCGGCACCTGGATAGATTCGCTGAATCTGTTCAATGTCGGCCCTAATGGAATTCATAGCGGTAACTGGTAAGAAGTCTCTCTTCTCCAATTCTTCATTGCAACGCTCAAATATCATCGCCGTTGAATACTTTCGCTTATGGTCGCTCAAGCATTGGTCGATGACCTTGATACGGACATCTGAACTTTTTGTTTTAGGCATTACGTGCTCACTGTTTTGATTGGTGCAAATATAGTGAATGTTTTGCAAAGAAATGAAAGAAATGTTAAAAAATTTTAAGATTTGGTTCATTTTCTTGCACTTTTGTTAAAATATTTTAACACTTTTCCGCTTGACTGATAAGGATTTTTAGTATATTTTTGCAGCAGGAAAATTTTGAATCCTCCCTCCCACTGAGCATTTTAAAACAGTTATTACCCCCAAAAGTAATCGCCCGGTTGCTTGTTGGAATTGTTTAATTAATTGATTTTTAAATGTTTAACGATATGGAAACTATTGATAATAATAAAAAAAACAACACATTACCAGAATACATTGAATCTCATTTGTCTGGAACAAGATTCAATTTCAAAATTCCGACTGACCCTGACAAAAAACTCAGAAGTGAAAGAAGAAACATCATAAAAATCGCTTATAAGCTATTGTTGTCAAAACTAAAAGGCAAAAACTATATCAAAAATGATTTTCTTAATGAAAACATATATATAATTTGGTTTGACGAGAATTACAGATCGTTTGACATAAAAGAAGGCAATCAGACAAAAAATCGATATGTAGAACTTATCAAGCTAAGATATACTTTCAACAGCAAAGTGCATGACTATATGAATTTTACAATAGAATTAGTCATTGGCAAGAAACAAGATGGCAAGAATGTGCAATATAGCCTTGAATACATAAAAAAAGCGTGTAGTTAATCCTTGCAAAAGCCGATCTACACGTTTTTCATAGAAATCTTAATTGATTTCACCCTGCAAAGATACAAACTTTTTTCAATCGCGCAGCCGGTTTTTTGAAAAAAATTTTTGAATTCAATTGCTTATTCCGAATCACAAAACTATACGTTAAAAAATTTTAAGATTTGGTTCATTTTCTTGCACTTTTGTTAAAAAAATTTAACACTTTTCCGCTTGACTGATAAGGATTTTTAGTATATTTTTGCAGCCAAGAATTCAAAGCATTTTTTGAAATCTTTTAATTTTTAAAACTATGGAAGGAAAAATCGAACATCTATTCATTGTAAAAGCCGATAAGAATCACGGATTTGCATCTTTCTCAGAGGCTAGAAAATGGGCTAAAGAAAACATAATCGGCGATATACAACAACCCGTTATAGGAGTTGTTAATATTAGTGGAAAGGCTATTGAAAAGTTTTTGAGCGAAAAGGCTGTTGATAAAAGTACTACCAAAGATGCACACTTGTCTGCATTAAAGGTGTTACCTAACATCATTGAGAATTCTATGATTGGAGAAATACACGATGATAGAGACAACAATTCAAACATTCGTGATATAGTTCGCCTTTATGGATTTGTTATAATCGGCGATGACAACTATCGGGTAAAAACTACAATAAAACGTTATAACGACAAAAACTTAAAATCAAAGGCATACAGTTATGAAGTAACAAAAATCGAACTGTTAGAAGGCTTTAGTGCAACAACGCATACACATAGTGCTGACTTTGTTCCCACATCTAACAATTCGATTTCCAACTGCAAAGATACAAACTTTTTTTAATCGCGCAGCCAGTTTTTTGAAAAAAATTTAACAATAGCACTACGTCTATGCTACGCCTATGCTACGCCTATGCTACGCCTATACTACGCCTACGCTACGATATCGGCAATTTGTTTAGAGAAGGCGAGTTGGACAAAATTTCAGTATGTAAGGATTCCTTACTAACTGCCTCGGACGGAAAACCGTATAAAACAAAGATTTACAACCTTGATGTAATTATATCCGTTGGTTATAGAGTAAAATCGAAACGCGGCACTGATTTCCGTAAATGGGCTAATAAGGTTATCAAAGATTTTTTTTAAAATTATTTTCGTTTCAGTCCCTTCAGCGCTTGGCACAGCTGCTTGGAACTGGCACATCATTGTCAGTGCATTACCACAAATTTTCCCATTCCTTTTCCGTTCACCTGAACGAAATACAA
>JAEEGL014559065.1_pt1 | contig 13888 bp, 9 predicted proteins | sample 9134231 | NCBI WGS metagenome assembly JAEEGL01 (sample SAMN16246548, study PRJNA631951) | gut metagenome | biome: gut microbiome; feature: rumen; material: fiber-attached | host: Bos | place: Iran: Karaj | collected 2018-10
GAGGGATGATGACGTCGCGGTACATGTTGGTCACGGGCACCTCGGCAGTGGGGATAAGGTAGAAGTTATCCACCTGGCAGTGGTACATCTGGCCCTCCTTGTCGGGCAGCTGGCCTGTTCCCAGGCCCGAAGCCTCGTTCACCACGAAGGGCGGCTCAATCTCCACGTAGCCAGCCTTGCCGGCCTCGTCGAGGAAGAACTGGATCAAGGCGCGTTGCAAGCGGGCACCCTTGCCCACATACACGGGAAATCCAGCACCAGTGATCTTCACACCCAGGTCAAAGTCGATAAGATTGTATTTCTTGGCCAGGTCCCAATGGGGCAGAGCATCCTCGGGCAACTCGGGCATCTTGCCACCGGTCTTCTCGACCACGTTGTCCTCGGCAGTCTTTCCCTCGGGCACACCGCTATAGGGCACGTTGGGCACACTGAGCAGGATTTCGGTAATCTCGTCCTGAGCGGCGCTGAGGTTGTCGTCAATCTCCTTGTTGGAAGACTTGAGTTCGGCTACCTGAGCCTTGACATTCTCGGCCTCGTCACGGTTACCCTGTTTCATGAGGGCACCGATCTGGGCCGCCATTTTATTAAGCACAGCGGCGTTGTCGTCGCGTTGTTTCTGCAGTGCACGGCGCTGCTTGTCCAGTTCCACGATGCGCATGATGGGTTCGCGTCCGTCAAAGTGCTTGACTGCAAGACGGCGAATCACCTCTTCGGGATCCTGGTTAATCAGTTGTAATGTCAGCATTTTTAGTTTCTAGTTCTTATTTCCAGTCACTAGTTTATGTGATTATCAATTGTATCTGTGACAGATATCATCACTCGCCGAAGTCGATGGTCTGGGAGTCACCGCTGATGGGACGCCTGGTGGTCTTGGGCACCTCTACAGGGCGGTCAAGGCCTACCGTCTGTTGGCGATCCTTGATCTGATTGCGGTAGTCAGGCTTGCGGCCAAAGGTTGGCATCTTCTCAATCATGTCGATCATGTCGTCATCATCCATCTGCTCGGGAGTGAGCACGATATAGCGGGCACTGAGCTGCTTGAGGGTCAAGTCGGTGATAGCCTTGTCGCCATACTCCTTGATGAGGCGTTCCGCGTCGGACATCGCAGGAGTGGTCGTGATAGATTCACGGCGCGGTCCGGTGGGAACCGTCGATACAGGAGCCTCCTTATCGAGCGACACGTTAAATCCTGCAGCAAGCACGGTCACCTTGATCTGATCCTGCAACGACTCATCAAATGCAGTACCCCAGATCACATCCAGATCGGGATCAAAGTTGGCCATGAACTCCTGGATTTCGTTCATTTCTTCCATGATGAGGGGAGCCTCACTGTTGGGATTGAAGTAGAAGTTCATCAAGATCTTCTTGGAGCCGTAAACGTCGCGGTTCTTGAGCAACGGTGACTCCAGCGCGTTCTCGATGGCCTTGGTCACACGGCGCTCACCCGTGCCATAGCCCGAACTGATGATAGCCGCACCACCATTGCGCAGGGTGGTATCCACATCGTTGAAGTCGAGGTTGATGACACCCTTGACCGTAATCAAGTCACTGATGCTGCGAGCAGCGATGGTGAGCGTGTCATCGGCCTTGCCGAAAGCGTTGGTGAAGTCAAGGTCACTGTAAATCTCGGTCAAGCGCTGATTGTTGATGATGAGCAACGCATCGACATACTTACCCATTTCATCGGCACCGGCAAGTGCCTTCAGAATCTTCTTGGGACCCTCGAACAGGAAGGGGATGGTCACAATACCAATGGTAAGCACGCCCTTCTCGTGGGCGATGCGAGCCACAACGGGAGCCGCACCAGTACCGGTGCCACCACCCATACCAGCGGTGATGAACACCATCTTGGTGTCATCGTCAAACAGGGCAGCGATTTCGGCTTCGCTCTCCTCGGCAGCACGGCGTGCCGTCTCGGGGATATTGCCTGCACCCAGACCGTGGGTCGTGTTCGGGCCCAACAGCACGCGATTAGGCACCGGCGACTCATTGAGCTGCTGGCGGTCGGTATTAAGGACGACAAACGAGACGCCCTCAATGTTCTGCATATACATGTGGTTGATGGCATTGTTGCCACCGCCACCCACGCCCATCACCTTGATGATGGTACGCATCTGGTCTTTATCCTGAAAACCCGAGTTCTGGTCGAGTGTGGACATGATGTCGGAACCCGCCTTGCGAGGATTCCTGCCATCACCACTGAATCTAATTCTATCTTTGTCCATATTGTGATTGTATTATATTATCGTTAAGGCTTTGTTTGTTTTACACTAAATTTTACTGTTCTTCATCATCCTCAGACATGATGCTGTCTAAACGATCTCTCATTGCCTTGAGCCAGCCCCTCTGTTTCTTGGGCTTCTCACGCTTGGCAGCGGGTTCCGGGCCAGGAGCAGGTGCGGGCTCAGCGGGTTGGCGACCTTCAAAGACCGGAGTTGAGTCCACATATTTTCTGAGCTCTACACAGGTTTCACCCTCGGGGATGCGCTCGGCAGCCTCGGCGAGCAGTGAGAAGAGCTCGATATATTCCATACGGTTGATCTCGCCATTCAGGATGTTGATGGTGACAGGGTTCTGGCCCATGCGCACCTGGATCTTGATGGTGTCGGTCATCTTCTGCTGCAAGCCACCGAGGTGTGCGCTACCACCAATCAAGACAATACTCTGGATGTCGTTGGTCGAGACGCCGGCATTGGCCAGTTGCTGGTTGATGTTGGCAATGATTTCACCCGTGCGTGCGCTGATGTAGTTGGCTGCATCACGAGAGTTCACGCCCTCGATTACCACACTGTTGACGCTGGTGGGTTCCAGCGGGTTGAGAATGTTCTTCTTCACATTCTCGGCGGTCTCCTCGAGCTTGTTCAGGCCAGTCATGATGTCGCGCGTCATGTTGCGGCCACCCAGTGGCAGGGTGTTCATGTAAATCAAGGCCTTGTTCTTATAGATGGTCACCGTGGTGGTTTCTGCACCCATGTCGACGAGCATGCAACCCAGTTCGCGGTCACTGTCGCTCAAGATGTGCTTGCCCACAGCCAGCGGGGTAACAATATATTCCTTGACCGGAATGCCAAAGGTCATCAATCGGTTCAAGTTGAGCATGAGGGACTGCTTGGCAACGATGAGGTTGACATCAATCTTTATGGAAGAACCGAACTGTCCCACGGGGTTGGGGGTTTCAACCTTGTCCACAAAGTAGGCGCGCGGAACAACGTCAACCGTCTCGTGGTTGCGTATCGGCTGGCTGGTGGCATCGTGGATGATGCGGTCGATGAGTTCTTGGGTAATGGGTTCATTGGTACCCACACTGCGTTTCACCTCACTCATGATACTGTGCAACGACCTGCCGCTCACACCCATATATACCTGGGTAACGCGACCGTCAACCATACCCTCGAGGTTCTTGAGGATGCGGTTAATGCTGCTCTTGATGTTTTCTACATTCTGCACAATGCCATACCTCACACTATTGAGGTGTTTTTCCTCTTGCAGGTACTTTACGCTCAAGTATCCAGCCGGGGTTTTCTCGGCTATCGCTCCAACAATCTTGGAACTACCGATTTCAAGTGCTACGATATATTGGTTCTTTTCCATAAAGTAGAATTGATATGTTTGGTTGTTTATATTTGTTTTTAGTTACTCTTCTTTTTTGTTTTATCGGTGGCAACTTCCTGCTTAGCGTCAACCTTCTTCTCGTCGGCCTTCTTCTCATCTGGCTTCTTAGTTGCCTCTTGCGAAGACTGCTGCTCGGCCTTCTTGTTGTCCTCGGCTGTGCCCGTGGTCATCGTCTGGATGTCAGGAGCCTGCTCGTCATCATCGGGGTCATACTCAATGACCTGCTGCACGGCCTTGACGCGACGCGTGGCCACGATCTGGTGATTCCACTTGAGCGAGATGGTGTCATAGGTGTTCCACCCCCTCTTGGGCAAGACCTCGTTGTAGAACAACTTGAGTTTGGCAAACTTATTCTGGAAGTTGTCAACATTGCCCATATTGATCACATGACCGCTCAAATGCGGCACGAGGATGATGTTGTTGGAGTCACGCACCACATACATCGTGATTAACGAGTGCAGCAACGAGTCGCTCTCCACATAGTCAATGAGTGGTAACAGGCGCGTCGCGGGATACTTGCGGGTGAAGTGACCTTGAATGACAGGCACATCACAGTGGTAGTTGCTGGTGGCGGTCATGTGTTTTCCTGCACGGTTCACATAGTAGGAAGCCTCACCGTCAAACACCCTGAGCACAGGCACCAACTGGCTCACCCTAATGAGCACTTTACCCTCCTGGCACTTCACCAGATCGGCATTCTCGAGATAGGGTGACTGCTTGAGGGCCTCCTCAATGTCGGATGCATTAATGTCGCCCATGTGCTTGCCCACAATCTTTATTCCCTGACTCTTCAAGTCATTGAGCACGCCCTGAGGAGTCACAAATGCGGTGCTGTCGGCGTTGATGACTTGGACATCAACAACCGTGCACAACTCGCCCTGCGACTTGCCACGCGCCCACAGGATACCCGTGGCGAGGCCGGCCGCCAGCACAAGCAGTATACTATATTGTATCAGTCGTTTCAACGCTCTTGTTTCTTGAATTCATCGCATATTTGTGGCAGCAGATTGGCGATATCGCCGGCACCCGCTGTCAATAGGACGTCAAAATTACTCAAATGTATTGACTTAATCAAATTTTCTTTCGAGTAAATGCATTTTTTTGTGCTCGTGACCTTTTCCAGAATGATTTCACTGCTAACTCCGGGGATGGGTTCCTCACGGGCGGGGTAAATGGGCAGCAAGATGACTTCGTCGGCGAGCGAGAGGGCTGCGGCAAAGTCTGGGGCAAAGTCGCGCGTGCGGGTGTAGAGGTGGGGTTGGAAGATGACAGTCAAGCGCCTTCCCTGGTACAGGTCACGCACCGATGAAATGCTTGCGCGCAGCTCATCAGGATGGTGGGCATAATCATCAATCATCACCCTACCCTGCTTGCTCGGCTCCTTGAGCCAGAACTCGAAGCGGCGCTTGGCGCCCATGAACGTTGCCATCGCCCGACACATCGCATCATGAGGCACGTCCACCAGGCGGCATGCCGCCATCGCAGCGATGGCATTCTCGATATTGATATCAACAGGCACACCCAGACTGATATCGGCAATGGTTTCCCACGGAGTAACCAAGTCAAAGACAATCTCTCCGTCTCCTTTACGGATGTTGGTGGCATGGAAATCACCGTCGTTGCGGCCATAGGTATAGGTTGTCACACCATCGGCAACACGCGGCTTGAGTGCCAAGCCTGTGTGGACGATGAGTGCGCCACCGGGCTGAATGAGTTCGGTGAAATGGGCGAAACTCTCGAGATAATTCTCGGCTGTGCCATAAATGTCCAAATGGTCAGGATCGGTCGAAGTCACCACTGCAATGTGGGGTCGCAGGTGATGGAAAGAACGGTCAAACTCATCGGCCTCAATGACTGAATAGGGGCTTGTCGTCGACAACAGAAAATTGCTGTCATAATTGCGCAACACACCGCCCAAAAAGGCGTTGCAGCCTATGCCCGAGACCTGCAGAATGTGGGCAGCCATGCTTGATGTAGTGGTTTTTCCATGAGTGCCGGCAAAGCACAATGCCTTGCTGTGGGAAGTGACGACACCCAGCAACGCGGCGCGTTTCAGGACCTCAAAGCCGTTGTCACGGAAGTAAGTCAAACCCTTGTGGCTATCGGGTACAGCAGGGGTATATACCACCAATGTGCGTTCGGGGTCACGGCAGTAATCGGGTATGAGTGCCGGGTCTTCATTAAAGTCGATGTGCACACCTTCCTGCTGCAGTGCATGGGTGAGGTCGCTGGGGGTACGGTCATAGCCGGCCACACGTTTCCCCATGGCAAGGAAATAACGCTCCAAAGCAGCCATTCCGATGCCGCCAGCACCCACAAAGTATAGTGAATCAAACTCTTTCATCTTATTTTTCCTGTGGCTATATTGATTGTTTACGATTTCTTGTTTTTTATGATGCGTTCTACCTCATCGACGATGTGTTCGGCAGCGTCGCGCAGGGCCATCTCGGCCACATGGGCCGAAATCGAGGCCGTCATCTCGGCATCGGCAACGGTGTCGAGCATCGTATCCACCAGCGTGGTGGCAGCATCGGCATCGGCAACCATGATGGCGGCACCACGCGTCGACAATGCCTGGGCGTTTTTGGTCTGATGGTCCTCGGCGACATTGGGTGAGGGCACCAGGATCGCTGCCTTGCCCAGCAACTGCAGCTCGGAAATCGAGCTGGCGCCTGCACGGGAAACCACCAGGTCGGCAGCACGATAGGCCATATCCATGTTGCTGATGAACGGCATCTGCACCACATTCTTCACGCCAGAGGCCGACAAAGCCTCGCTGCACTGGCGGTCATATATCTTACCCGTTTGCCAGATAACCTGCACGTTTTGCGTTTCGCCAATTTTCTTCAAGCCGTCAATAATGGCATTGTTGATGGTGCGGGCTCCCAGACTGCCACCGATGATGAGGATAGTCTTCTTGCCGGGGTCCACGCCCATAGCCTGACGAGCCTGCTCGGGGGTTGCTCCACACTCCAGCAGATTACGCCTCACAGGGTTACCCGTGAGCACAATCTTGTCCTTTGGGAAAAACCGTTCCATACCCTCATAAGCTACACAGATGCTGTCAGCCTTGGCAGCCAGTAACTTATTGGTTACACCGGCATAGGAGTTCTGCTCTTGCAGCAGGGTAGGAACACCTTGCTTTTGGGCCGCCTTGAGCATGGGTCCACTGGCATAACCGCCCACACCGATAGCGATGTCGGGCTTGAAATCCACGAGGATTTTATTGGCCAGCTTCATGCACTTGAGCAACTTAGCCACCACCTTGAAATTACGCAACAGATGCTTGCGGTCAAAGCCGCTCACGGGCAATCCAATGATGTTGTAACCCGCTGCGGGCACTTTTTCCATCTCCATGCGTCCCTCGGCCCCCACAAACAGGACCTTTGCATCGGGATAGCGGCGGCGCACCTCGTTGGCGATTGACAAAGCAGGGAAAATGTGGCCACCAGTACCGCCCCCGCTCACCAGGACTTTGAGTTGTTGATTATTTCCAGACATTTTTAGGAGGTATTTCAGTTGGGTTCTCGGCGTCAAGGCCCTCAATAATGGGGGTCTCATCGGCCTTATTTTTCTTGTTTCCGTAGTTGGCGATGGTGCGGCTAACGCTCAGCATCACACCAAAAGCAACACTGATCACGATGATCGACGTACCACCCTTGGAAATGAGTGGTAAGGGCTGTCCCGACACGGGGAACACGCCCACGTTGATGGCCATGTGGAACAAGGCCTGGAACGTGATGAAAGATGCCATACCGATGACCAGCAGAGACGGCAGTACACGCTTGCTGCGCCGCACAATCATTGCCGCTCGTCCCAGTAGCGAGAGATATAGCAGCAGTACAAAGGTGCCGCCTATCAGTCCAGTCTCCTCGACAATAATCGAGTAGATATAGTCGCTAAAAGCCAGCGGCAGGCGGCTGCACTCACGAGACTGTCCGATACCCTTGCCCACGAGGCCGCCATGGGCCTGCGCCATGCGGGAGAACATCTCCTGCTGGTTCTTGGCGGTGATGGGCCGATAGACCAGCGAGTCGCTGTGCCACCATTCCCTGAAACGGTTGCGCCATGTACCCGTTCGCGCGACATCACTTGTGCCGTCATGAGCAAGGGCAGGGTCACCCGTAGCTTCGGCATTGGGCACAACGACCTGCATCTCTTGCTGCGTAGCCTTGAACATCTCGTCTTTCTTGTCATTGGCGCTTTTAATGATGACAAATATGCCGAACATGACAATGAAGAAGCCCATGAGGATGCCGATCTTTTTGAATGCGGCACCGCCAATGAGCAGCATTGAGCCGCTGATGGCAATCAGCAACAACGTGTTAGTCAAACCACTGCGAATCATTAAGCCGCCATACAACGCTACCACAAAAGCAGCAGCAAACAATCCACCGCGGCTGATGTCCTGATTCTTTTGAGACTTGGCAAAGATGTAGGACAGGAGTGTGACAATTGACAGTTTGGCCAGCTCGGCAGGCTGCAACGTGACACCAGGCAACAGCGTCATGGCACGGCGAGCGCCATTGATGACCTCGCCAAAGAACATGACATACACCAAGCTGAATACCGTGATGATGGCCAGACCAGGTATCATCGCATACAGGAACTTGGGCTTGTTGTAATCCACTCGCTGCAGCAATACCACGCACACCGCACCCAGCCCCAGGAAGAGGCATTGCTTGATGATGGGCATATAGATTCCCTGGGAGGCAATCTCGCGGCTGGACGCGCTGTAGCTCTCAATCACCGAAATGATGAGCAGCATGATGTAGATGCCCCAAATCCACGGGTCACCGTATTTTCGGGAAATCTCGGTATATTTGTTTGTCTTTTCAGCTGGAGACATATCGATGCTGTTGTCGTTATTCGGCTTTAAACTTCTTGACACACTCCCTGAACTGGTTGCCACGGTCGGCCATGCCATTGAACAAGTCAAAGCTGGCACAGCAGGGTGACAACAGCACGGTTTGGCCCTCATGGGCCAGTTGACGACACTTGTCCATGCACTCGGCCATGCTGCCGGCATCGGTCACCACAGGCACCTTGCCGTCAAAGAACTCGTGCAACTTGGCATTGTCTTTTCCCAGGCACACGATGGCGGTGACCTTCTGCTTGACCAGCGGCTCAATCTGGCTATAGTCATTACCCTTGTCAATGCCGCCCAAGATGAGCACACAGGGCTCATTGACGCTTTCAAGGGCATACCAGCAAGCATCGACGTTGGTCGCCTTGCTGTCGTTGATATAGCGCACACCGTCAACAGTATCGATATACTCCAAGCGATGAGGAACAGCCTCAAAGTCGGCCAATGCCTCGCGGATGATGTCCTTGCGGATGTCGAACACCTGAGCCGACAGACCTGCCGCCATGGTGTTATAGACATTATGCAACCCCTTGAGAGACAATTCGTCACGGGCAATGTTCCATCGGTCATTCTCAACGTTGAAGTGAAGCACTCCATCGTGCAGCCAGGCCGCTTGGGTGTCATCGTCATCGCTGGTGAAACTCAACAGGCGCGACTCGAGATGGTGACGGCGCAGCTGGGATGCGATGATGGGGTCATTGTGCCAGTAGATGAACGAGTCATCGCCAGTCTGGTTCTGTGTAATGCGGAACTTGGCGGCGGCATAGTTCTCCATCTTGTAGTCGTAGCGATCCAGATGGTCGGGTGTGATATTGAGCAGCACGGCGACATTGGCCTTGAACTCATACATGTTGTCGAGCTGGAAACTGCTCAGCTCGATGATATAGACATCGTGATGCTCGGTGGCCACCTGCAAAGCGAGGCTACGACCCACATTACCTGCCAGACCCACGTTCAAACCCGCTTTCTTGAAGATGTGATAGGTGAGCTTGGTCGTCGTGGTCTTGCCGTTGCTACCGGTGATGCACACCATCTTGGCATCGGTATAGCGCCCTGCGAACTCTATCTCGCTCACGATGGGAATCCCTTTTTCGATAGCCTGCGCCACCATGGGAGCCGTGTCGGGGATGCCCGGGCTCTTGACGATTTCATCGGCATTGAGAATCTTCTCGGGGGTGTGGCCGCCCTCTTCCCAGGCAATGCCATACTTGTCGAGCAGGTCCTTGTAGTCCTGACCGATGCTGCCGGCATCACTCAGCCAGACGTCCATGCCCTTGACATGGGCGAGCACCGCAGCACCCGCGCCGCTCTCGCCGCCACCCAATACTACTAATCTTTTAGCCATGTCGGTATTCTGTTGTTGATTGGTTCTGAATTAACGGATTTTTAATGTCACAAACGTCAATGCGGCCAGCAGGATGCTGATGAGGAAGAAGCGCATCACAATCTTGGCCTCGGGGATGCGGTGATCAGGGGTCTTGATCTTGTAGTCCCATGTGAGTTTGGTCGGGTCGGCCGTGAAGTGGTGATGCAGTGGCGTCATTTTGAACAGGCGCATGTTTTGGCCCTTGTGACGTTTCACGTACCACACCTGCATGATGACCGACAACTCCTCGATCAGGAAGATGCCACACAACAGGGGAATGAGCCACTCCTTGCGGATGAGCACGGCAAACACGGCGATAATACCGCCCAGGCACAAGCTACCCGTGTCGCCCATGAACACCTGGGCAGGGAAGGAATTGTACCACAGGAAGCCGATGGTCGCCCCAATGAACGCCGCAGCATACACTACCAACTCACTGCTATCTGGGATGTACATGATATTCAGGTAGGATGAATAGATGACGTTGCCACCCAGATAGCACATGATGGCAAGGGCAACGCCAATGATTGCCGAGGTTCCCGTCGCCAGACCGTCAACGCCGTCGGTAAGGTTGGCACCGTTGCTCACTGCCGTGATGACAAAGATGGTCACCAGGATGAACAGGATCCAGCCGCCCAACTGCTTGTACTTGCCCATCCATCCTGTGAAGTAGGCATAGTCAAAGTTGTGGTTCTTGACAAAAGGCAAAGTGGTCTTGGTGGCCTTTACTGCCTGAGACTTGTGGATTTCCACCAATTCGGGGGTCTCGTTGCGGTTGGTGACGTGCACGTTCTCGTTCATGACGATAGCGGGACTCAAGTACATGGTCAGGCCCACAATGACGCCCAGACCCACCTGGCCCACAATCTTGAACTTGCCCTTGAGGCCCTGCTTGTTGTGGTGGAACACCTTGATGTAGTCATCGGCAAAACCTAGCGCGCCGCACCACAGGGTTGACACGATCATGAGCAGCATATAGACATTGTTGAGCTTGCCCAGCAACAGGCAAGGTATCAATATCGAGATGATAATGATGAGACCGCCCATGGTGGGGGTGCCTTGCTTAGCAGAATTGCCGCCCAACTTCTCCTCACGCTCCTTGTCACACATCTGGGCATTCTTCAGCTTGAAGATGATGCGACGGCCAATCACGATGCCGATGAAAAGCGACAAGATGAAAGCAAAACCTGACCTGAACGTGATGTACTCAAACAGTCGGGCACCACTCACGTGATACTGTTGCAGCCAATGAAAAAGATGATATAACATATCCTATCTTGTGTTGGTGAATAATCTCAATTATTTCTCTCCGTCAAAGACCTCAAGCACCTGCTCGCGGTCGTCAAAATGATGTTTAACACCCTGGATTTCCTGATAATCCTCGTGACCCTTACCTGCAATGAGCACCACATCGCCGGCTTGTGCCAACTGGCAGGCGGTGCGGATTGCCTGGCGACGGTCGGTGATGGTCAGTGTCGTGGGGCGGGACTCATCAGGCAGGCCCACCTCCATCTGGCGAAGGATCTCGTCAGGGTCCTCAGTACGGGGGTTGTCACTGGTGAGGATGACACGGTCACTGCGCACGGCAGCCTCGCGGGCCATAATGGGTCGCTTGCCGGCATCACGGTCACCACCACAACCGCACACGGTGATGATGTGACCGTTGGTGCCCACCACCTCACGGATGGTGTCGAGCACGTTAACCAGAGCGTCAGGCGTGTGGGCATAGTCCACGATAGCGGTGTAGCCACGCGATGAGCGCAATGTCTGGAAACGGCCTGCAACCGGCACGAGTTGGCTCATCTTCACGAGCACCTCCTGCGGATCAAAGCCCAATAACAACGAGGCACCATAGACCGACAGCAGGTTATAGGCATTGAAGCGGCCCGTGAACAACACCTCCACCTGCTTGCCATTCAGCTCCAGACTGGTGCCGTCGAGACGCTGCTCCACGATGCGTCCCTTGAAATCAGCCATCGTGCGCAACGAGTAGCGGTACTTGTCGGCACGGGTATTCTGCAACATCACCTCACCTACTTTGTCATCGGCATTGACCAGTGCGAAAGCCCCCTTGGGCAATGCGTCAAAGAACATCTTCTTGGCGGCAATGTAGTTGTCAACCGTCTTGTGGATGTCCAGGTGGTCACGTGTCAAGTTGGTGAAAATACCGCCGGCAAATGTGATGCCCTCGATGCGGTGCTGCACGCACGCATGGGAACTCACTTCCATGAAGGCGTACTCACAGCCAGCCTGCACCATCTCGCTCAGCAGGCGGTTAAGCGTCAAGTGGTCGGGCGTGGTCTGCTTGGCAGGTTCCTCGCGGGTGTCGATGATGTTCTTGACAGTGGACAGCAGGCCGGCCTTATAACCCATCAGGCGGGTCATCTCATAGAGCAGCGTGGCGGTTGTCGTTTTGCCGTTGGTACCGGTGACACCCACCAAGCGCAAGGCCTTAGACGGATGGTCAAACCATTCATCGGCGATATGCGATAGGGCGATAACGCCATTCTCAACCTGGACATAGGTGACATCGGGGCACAGTTCGGCTGGCATATCCTCGCACACGATGGCGCTGGCACCGGCCTTGATGACGTCGTTGATGAAACGGTGGGAATCCACGGCGACACCCTTGACGGCGACAAACATGACGCCCGGGCGGGCCTGTCGCGAGTCATTGATGAGGTCGGTGATTTCGATATCGGTATTACCCACTACCTGTAGCGGGTTGACTGACTGGATGATCTGTGATATTTTCTTCATGATTCAGTAATTTGTATGATTCAAGAGTTTCTTAATCTTAAGTGAATGCGTTGTCCACGAGCATACTCAGACCCTGCAGCAAGGCTCTGGCTTGTCACCATACCCGAGCCGCTGAAGCTGACGGTGAGTCCGGCATCCTCCAACACCCTGATGGCTTCACGCACACTGAGACCCATCACGTTGGGGACCCCCTTCTCGACTCGCGTGGGGCGCTGATAGTGATGGCTGTTCGACACCTTGAGACCGCGCTTGATATTGCTGGAGGCATAGTCATTCATCGAAGCGAACAGCGTGGGATAATTCGCGTCTTGCTTTTCGACTGTCGCATATTCGGGCGCTGTACCCAACAAACCGTGGGCATACATCTTGCGGGCGATATTCTTCATCACCATGCCACTGCTGGCACCGGCGCCACGGTCGGCTCCCAGCATGAGCACGATGCAGGAGTATTTGGGATTTTCATAGGGGAAGAAGCCGCAGAAGGCAAGACGCTTCTTTCCACTGTACTGTCCGCCGGCAACGTCAAATGCGGTACCGGTCTTGCCGGCAATCTCCACTTTCTCGTCCTGTACCCAGTGGCGGGCCGTGCCATGACTCCCCCACACCACATCATGAAGCATGATGCGCAGCTTGCGGGCATTTTCAGGCGAGCACACCTGCTTGCGGATGTAAGTCACGGGGATAATCGAGTCGGGCATCCCCTCACGTGACAATTTCTTGAACAGGTGGGGACGCACATATTTGCCGTCATTGGCAATGGCGTTATACATCGCCAGGGTACACAACGGCGGGATGCGCGAACCGTAGCCGAAAGCCTGGCGGGACAAGGTCACACGTCCGCCGTTCTTGATTTCAGCATTCTGGAACCATGGGATTTGTTCACCTGCAATACCTGAGTTGAAAGGCTCAAAGAAGCCCATCTCCTCCAAGCGCTGACGGAAACCGGGGGGATTGTCACCATACTTCTTGACAATCAACTTGGCCATACCGATATTGGACGAGGTCTCGATGATCTGGCGCGGCGTGCGTGTGGCACCGCCATGCGGATCGGTGATGGGGTTGCCGCCGGCATAGGTCCACGACGAACCCGTGGCGATGGGCTGGTCAATATTGCTGATGACGCCGTCCTCGAGAGCAACCATCATCGAGATGGTCTTTACCACCGAGCCGGGCTCGTAACCCAGCACGGCATGGTTCACACCCTCGACATACTCACCTGTTGTCTTGCTGCGCTCCAGATTGCTGATGGCCTTGATCTCACCGGTAGCCACCTCCATGAGCAC
>JAEEGL015388107.1_pt1 | contig 13888 bp, 11 predicted proteins | sample 9134231 | NCBI WGS metagenome assembly JAEEGL01 (sample SAMN16246548, study PRJNA631951) | gut metagenome | biome: gut microbiome; feature: rumen; material: fiber-attached | host: Bos | place: Iran: Karaj | collected 2018-10
ACTGATTGCTGAGTTGTCTGCGGCGGTGATATCCAGCCAGTACGGGATGAGCAAGCACATCAAGAGCGACAGCGCTCAGTACCTGAAGTCCTGGCTAGGTTCCCTCCAGCAGGGTCCGGAATACCTGAAGAGCGTACTCGGCGACGTCAGACGCAGTTCTGGCTTGATTACCCAGCGTCTTGAAGCCATCCAGCAGGAGATGGCAAGGGGCGAGGAGGCGGACTACGGGAAATTCCGTTCCGTGAAGGAAGATGCTAAGCAGTCCGTCCATGAGCACCAGGTTCAGGCGGCAAAGGAGACTCAACCGGTCGAGCAGGAAGAGGAGCGCCCCCACTATAGCCTTTCGAGATGACATAACAGATGGGCAGTAAGAAGAAACGTAAAGACAAAGGAGTGCTGGAATTTGTCTCTGTGAAGAACCGTAAGAATGTGAAGGGGCTCATCCGCGAACTAGGGCTGGAACTAATCTCGGTAACCAAAACTGATGAATACTAAATCAACCCTCGGCATTAAGTTGAGGATGATGATTTATTGAGCGCTTTCCCCTGACAACGGGGAAAGCGCTTATCATGTCTTTATTTGTGACAACTGTGTGTCAAAAACTGTTAGTTTTGATTATTTTTATTGTACGGAGTTATACTCCGTTATGCAAAAAAAGTTAAATTTGCATAACACAGCAAATGCACAATTATTATTGACACTCTCTTGAGAATGATTGCGTTTTTTTGAGTAGTGTTTAAAACAGTTTTATGGGTAGATATTCCTTTTCTGGTCACGAGTCTTTCTTCTGTAAGCCATTGTGGCTCAAGAAGGCTTATGATGCAATGAATGAAGGCGTGAATTTCTCCTCACCTGATGCAGTCGCAGCACTTGGCGTAGGTAAGAATATGGTGGCCTCCATTCGCTTTTGGTCACGAGCATTCGGTCTCAGTTTAAACGATATTCCGTCTCCATTTGCACATTTCATTTTCGATAGTGAGCAGGGGTACGATCCTTATCTTGAGGACGAAGGGACACTTTGGTTGCTTCACTACTACCTCCTCTCTCAAAAAGTTGCTAGCCTATACTCTCTGACTTTCCTTGACTTCCAACGGGAGAAAAAGGAGTTTGACCGTAATCAACTTCAGGCTTTTATCAAGCGTAAATGTAATGTTCCCGAGCAAAGGAACGTGTACAATGAGAATACCGTCAAAAAAGATATCGGCGTTCTCCTTCACAACTACGTGGCTCCTTCCGAAGTCCGCAGCAATGAGGATTTCTCCGCCATTTTCCTGGATCTTGGCCTTATTAACGCATTGGGATCTGATCGGTATGCTTTCAATGATACTGAACCCAGTCATATTCATCCCGACATTCTTCTCTACACCCTTCTTGACTACAAAGGTGAAGACAATACCATCTCCTTGGACGGCATGCAAGAAGTCGCTCTCATTTTTGGTCTTTCGCTCACAAATCTCATTGAATTAGTCCGTGAGGTTGTGGCACAGCATCCGGAAGACTTGTCTTACACTGACAACAGCGGAGTGAAGAACCTCCAGTTCATTCACGACATCGATGCTGCCGCCGTTCTTAACCATTATTACACGGAGGCATGAGGTATAACGCATCAGTAAATATCGAGATTGGAGTCCAAGAGGATTTCCAGTATATTGTAACGCCTAATGTACAGCGTGTACTCGGTGACATTGTTTCCAGCGTATCTACCGGCGTTCATTCCTTCTCAGTAATCGGCACCTACGGTACCGGTAAATCGAGTTTCATTATGGCTCTCGAAAGGGGCCTCCTAGGTAAAGATGATACTCTTCTCAAGAAGAAGACCGTTTTCTTCGGCCTTGAGTCTTTCAAGATAATTAACATTGTCGGCGAATATGATTCCCTGCAGAGCTTGCTTGCCCGCAAACTGATGGTCGAGAACCGGAACGTCCTGGATTCACTCAAGCAATTCTGCCAAAAAGCAGAAGCCAAGAATAAGGCGGTCATTATTGTCATCGACGAATTTGGCAAGGTCCTCGAGCATGCCGCCAAGAATAACCCGGAGGAAGAACTTTACTTCATTCAGCAATTTTGCGAGTTGGTAAACGACCATCGTCGCAAAGCAATATTATTATCTACACTCCACCAAAACTTCAGTTCATACGCATCAAAACTGACCGAATCCCAGCGAAAGGAATGGCAGAAGGTGAAGGGCCGTTTCAAAGAGGTTGTCTTCAGCGAGCCTGTTGAGCAGCTCCTTTATCTTGCCGCAGAGCAGTTGACTCTTGCACCTGACCAGAAGGCTGATGAGGCCGACTTCGATATTGTTTATTCCTTGGCAAAGCAGTGCCGTTTCATTTCTGATAGTTTCTCGGAGGAAACAGCAAGTAAGTTGAATCCCATTGACCCCCTTGCCGCATCTTGCCTCACGTTGGCTATACAAAAGTACGGACAGAATGAGCGGTCACTCTTCTCGTTTCTCACGACCACTGGGCAGTATTCGATACTCAACTATGTCAGGAAATCTCATCAGACATACAACCTGGCAGACGTGTATGATTACGCCATCTACAACTTCTACTCAGAAATCTCCCAGGTGAATTTGGAATCTTCCGGCTGGTCTGCCGTCAAAGTCGCCCTTGGACGCATAGAAAGTGGAATCCTTGCCGATGAGTTTATTGCCGATGCCCAGAAAGTAATCAAGTCTATTGGCCTCCTTAGTATCTTTGGTTCGTCCGAAACATCCCTCAACCGGGAGGCACTTGAAAAGTATTGTCAGTGCGCTCTTGGAATAGAAAACGCTGGAGAAGTCATCCGGGAACTGGAAAGGGTCAAGGTAATCAGATACGCTACATATAAGTCCCAGTACATACTCTTTGAGGGTACCGACATCAACATCGAGGCAGAGCTTCTCCGCGCTGCCACTATGGTTCCCACACCGTCTGCCACGGTAGATGAACTTCGGGATTACATCAAGCCTCGCGTCGCATCTGCATCCGCTGCTTTCTATGCTAAAGGAACGCCTCGGTATTTTTCATTCATTGTGTTGAATGAGCCCGAGGCTAAGGTTCCTGATGGCGATATAGATGGATTCTGTGAACTCATCTTCCCACTTGAGGATAGTTGCATGGACCTGGTTAAGTCAGTATCGGCATCCAGCGAGGAGGCCCTGCTTTTTGCGGTGTTTAATAACGTCTCAGATATTGTTAAGCACCTCCACGAAATCAAGAAACTCCAGTATATCGCCGAAAAGGTTGCTGTTGATGACCAAGTAGCGAAGCGGGAGATCGCCAATATTCAGGAGTATGAGAAGAATTGCCTGAACTCAGCCTTGAATGACTACTTGTTCGATGGCAGCAGAAATGTTACATGGATATTCAAGGGGCATGAATGCCAGATTCGTTCCAAAAAGGACTTCAACAAACTGCTTTCTTCTGTTTGCTCTGAGGTCTATTCTGGGACGCCGGCGATTCAGAACGAACTGTTCAACAAGCAAAAACTTAGTTCTGCAATTTCCCTGGCCAAGTCCAATCTGCTGGATAGAATTCTTGCTTATCCTGACCAACCGGACCTGGGCTTTCGAGAAAACGAGTTCCCGCCCGAAAAGACTATCTACATCACGCTCCTTAAAAACACAGGCATTCACCGTCAAGACGAAGACGGTGCATATGTGTTCGGCGCTCCTACTGATGTGAAGGTAATGGAGTTCTGGAACGCTTGCGAGACATTTGTGGCAAAGACAGTAGATCGTCCCAGAAAGGTCAGTGAACTCATCAAGATTTTGATGTCACGTCCCTTCAAACTGAAACAGGGTTTCATCGATTTCTGGATTCCCATTTATCTCTACATTAAGCAGCAGGATTTCGCCATGTATAATGCAAGTGGCACTTATGTCATGAACATTAATCGCGAAGTCATTGATCTGCTCTGGAAGCATCCGGGCGAGTATACCATCAAGGCGTTCAGTGTCAGCGGTGTGAAGTTGGAGTTTTTCAGGAAGTACCGACAGTTCCTGAAGAAAGATGATGAGATTTCGTTGAACAAAGACTCCTTTGCCAATACCTTCAAACCATTCCTGTACTTCTTCAAGAACCTCAATGAGTACGCTCAGCATACTTATAAATTCAGCAATCCAAATGTTGCAAAGTTCCGTGACGTGCTTGCCAATGCTGTAGATCCTGAAAAGGTGTTCTTTGAACAGCTCCCAGAATCGCTAGGATATCGCGGAGACGCCTTGGACGATGACTTCATCCAGGACTATCTGGATAAGATTCGTGCTGCTGTTCGGGAACTGAATGCCTGCTATCCGGAACTTATCAGGAGGATAGAAGACCGGCTCATTGAAAAACTTGGTCTTCCTGCCGATTACGAGTCTTACAAGGCCAAGTTGACCACTAGGTATGCCAGTGTCAAGAAGCACCTGCTTACCCAGAAAGCAAGGTCGTTCCTTGATAGAGTATTGGCCCCAGCGGAAACCAACAAGGAGTTTATCGAAAGGATTTCCAGTGTTGTTCTTGACAAGCAGTTATACAAGTTGAGGGATAAGGAAGAAGAAGCCCTTCTGGACAACATTATCTTCCTCTTCTATGAATTGGACCGCTATGTCGGCATTTCTGAAGTGGCAGACGTAGAATCCGATGACACGCTGTATAGTTTTGGCTTGTTAAACACAAATGGTGTTAACGAGCAGCAGAAAACCTATCGTTTGCCGAAACCCAAGCAGGCAGAGGTGCAGAAGAGGAAGGCAGAGTTGGAGAAACTCCTTTCTGGCGATTCCAACTTAGACGTGTGCATCCTTCTTGAAATTCTAGCAGACAAGATTAAGAAATGACATTATGGTAAGACATATACTCGGCATATCTGGCGGTAAGGATAGTGCAGCCCTCGCCATCTACATGAAGAATAAGTACCCGGACCTTAAGGTCGAGTACTACAATTCTGACACTGGATGCGAATTAGCTGAGACGGAATTGCTCATCGCCCGACTGGACTCTTACCTTGGTGGTATCAAGATATTGAGAGCAGCCGAGGGCAGCCCTGAGCCTACTCCTTTCCATCATTTCCTCAAGGCCAGTGGCAACTTCCTCCCGTCACCGCAAGCTCGTTGGTGTACCCAGAAGATGAAATTGGCCGAGATGGAGAAGTTCGTTGGAGAGGAACCGGCCATTTCATATGTTGGCATCCGCGGCGATGAGGATCGCGAAGGATATATTTCCACAAAGCCGAACATCCAGGCCATTTTCCCGTTCAGAAAGAACATCTGGAGCCTTGATGTCATCAATAAAGTGCTGAGCAACGACAACATTGTTCAAATCCATGAGTACTATGAGACGATTTGTACCGATGACATCCGCCAGGAGGCTTTGAAAATCGTTGATACACCTCTTTCCAAGACGTTCTTCTATTCCAAGAAGCTAAATGCATTACTGGACCTTGACGTGAGGGTGTTCAATAGAGTCGTGTTCGCCTTTCTGAAGACTACAGACTATCCTGTTGGCCAGCTTGATGAATTCCCTCTAGTGGACAACGATGATGTTCTTGTGAAAGACGACATCTTCCAAATACTTGAAGATAGCGGCGTTGGTGTTCCTGCATACTACAAGCCTATTGTCTTTGAGGTTGATGGGAAGAAAGGTACGTATAACCGGAGCCGTTCTGGCTGTTATTTCTGTTTCTTCCAGCAGAAGATCGAGTGGGTGTGGCTATACGAGCAGCATCCGGACTTGTACGCAAAGGCTATGGAATTCGAAAAGGATGGTTATACCTGGAACCAGAACGAAAGCCTTGCCGAACTCTGCCAACCCGAACGTGTACGACAGATTAAACTCGATGCTATTAAGAAACAGGAGGCCAAGCGTGCTGGTGCCAGTTGCCGGCTTATTGACAACTTGGAAGATGATAACGATGCATTCTGTGCAAACTGCTTTATCTAAATGTTAAAAGGAGATATCATATGGCCGCCGAGTCGGCGCTATAAAACTCAGACGCCATGGGAGCCTGTAGGCTTCTTCTCTGAGTGTTTGTGTAATGCGTCTCGATTTGATCTGATGCTGGGATTCTTCTCATCATCGGCTATTTCCATCCTCGCTGATGGTTTTGCCACTTTCCTTCACAATGGAGGAAGGATGCGCCTAATAATAAATGATATCCTTACAGATGCTGATAAAGAAGCGATTAAGAAAGGTGAAGACAAATCCCTGATGGGAGGCATTTTCGACCTTTCTGATCTAGAATCGCTCCGCGATACATTATCTGAAAGAGACCAACATTTTTTCGAATGTCTTTCATGGCTTATTCGCAACAATAAGATTGATATCAAGATAATTGCTCCTTTATCTGGGGAAGGAATAGCTCATACTAAATGTGGCGTGTTTAGCGATGGGATATCCAAGGTTGCATTTGATGGATCAGTTAACTTTTCTCGGACAGCATTAATAGAGAACAAAGAAAGTCTGACCGCTTCCTGTAGTTGGGACGGAGAAATCGAACTGGCAAAGATTAAAGACATTGAAAGTGAGTTCACCAAGACCTTTGGAGGAAATGATCCAACTGTCCGTTATCTTGAACCATCTGCTATAAGGACGCGCATCACTGATTCATTCAAGGATAAAGAGCTTCTCGATTTGCTTGAAGATGAAGCAAAGCTTATCGAGAATCAGAAGAAAAACAAAGAATTACCAGTATCGGTAAAGATGGCGCTCGAGAAAGCAAAGGATAAGGTGCAGAAAGCTATTTCGAAGTACAAGACGGCTCCAGTTGTAGAAATTAGTATTGAAGGCCCACACTTCCCTTACCCAAGTGGGCCGCGAGAGTATCAAAAGATTGCTTTTGAGAATTGGAAGGCTAATGGTCAGAAGGGTTTGTTCGCAATGGCAACGGGTACTGGCAAAACAATAACCTCTCTTAATTGTTTATATGAAATATATAAGCACTCAGGGTATTATAAAGCTCTTATCCTCGTGCCTACCGTTACTCTCGTTGATCAATGGGAAATAGAATGTAAGAAATTCGGATTCGACAACATAATAAAAGTATGCTCCCGCAATAAGTCCTGGAAAAATGAAGTTGACAGGCTAAAAGCGACAGAGGCCCTATCAACGGACAAAGCTTTATCGTACGTAATCATTGGGACCTATGCATCTTATGGCAAAACCGATGTTCATCAAGAATTAAACGAGTTTTCGAAGAGACAACTTTTACTCATTGCTGATGAGGCGCATAATATGGGAGCCCCGAGCATACAGCACAAGTTGATTGGCATTCCTTATCTACGTCGTATTGGATTAAGTGCTACTCCAGAGCGTCAGTTTGATGATACGGGCAATCGTAGTATCCGCAAATTTTTTGGAGCCGAAGATGGATACACTTACGAGTATTCAATGGAAGAAGCCATTCTAAATGGTGTTCTATGTGAATACTATTATTATCCACACATCGTCCGTCTTACTGATGCTGAGATGGAGGAATATGCCAAGATTTCAAATCGCTTAGCAAAGATGTATAATTTCAGCAAGGAAGCTTTCGATAAGGATAATGATATCCTTACGATGCTTCTAATTAAGCGTAAGAGGATTATACATAAAGCGTCGAAAAAGATGGGAGTTTTTAAGGACATCCTTCAAGCGAGAATTGCAGAGAAAGGTGATTTAAAATATACACTTGTATATGTCCCAGAGGGTAATTTCCCGGATACCTACGCTGCGGATACATATGACACTCATGATGTTATTAAAGACGATCCCGAGTCCGAGCATCTGATTGATGAATACACTCAGGCGATACGGGAAGCTGGTCCGCGTATAACGGTAAAGCAGTTTACCTCACAGTCATCTGATCGAGAACAAACTCTCAAAGATTTCGCATGTGGCCAATTACAAGTATTAACATCCATGAAGTGTCTCGATGAGGGTGTTGATGTACCAAGAAGCGAGTTGGCCATCTTTTGCGCCAGCACAGGAAACCCTCGCCAGTTTATTCAAAGACGTGGACGTATATTAAGGACACATAAGGATAAAGAATATGCTACAATCCATGATCTAATTGTTATTCCGGAAGTGAATCCCGAGAGTGATAGTTACCGCATGGAAAAAAATATGGTAAGATCTGAGCTGAACCGAGTTAAGAATTTTGCGATGCTTTCTCGAAATTTAGATTACACTGTTCAAGAGCTCGAAGAAGTGCTAGATTATTATAAACTTTCAATTTTTTAATACACTATGGCTGCCCAATCAGTTGGAGACAAAATGCTCCAGGCTGTCCTAATGGACGAAAAACTAATGGCCTTTGGCGAGTATACGCCGGATGAATGTACCTCTTTGGTACAAGCCCTCTCTTCAGACAATTGCATCGTCAACGCTGTTGCAAGAATAATTGATAGAGGGCGTATGAATGCTTCTGAAACGGAAATTTATCGCGAGGTAAGCGAGTATTTAAAGTCGAATATATGATTATCAAGAATATCAGTATCCGTAATTTTCGGAGTTATTACGGAGAGAACTCATTCGATTTCTCGAGTGGGCTCACACTTATAATAGGTGATAATGGTGATGGAAAGACCACTTTCTTTGAGGCATTACAATGGCTCTTTAACACGACTGTAGATACTCCCAATATCGAGAACTTCTCAGAGATGAGAAAAAGTGAGCTGGAAGTCGGCGAGATGGATAAGGTCTCAGTTTCAATAACATTTGATCATAACGGAATTAAAACAATTGAGAAGAGTTTCATTGTTGAACGTTATGGAAATGATCGCTTCCGCGCACTTCGACAAGAATTTAGCGGCTTTGAGGAAAAAGATTCTGGTCGAACTCCGGTTGATGGGAAGGTCCTTGTTCTTCGCTGTTTTGATGCGTTCCTGCAGAAATTTAGCATGTTTAAGGGTGAGTCAGACCTCAACGTATTCAATGATCCTACAGCACTGAAGCAGCTTGTCGCAAAGTTCTCTGATCTTAAAGAATTCGATAAATATGTCGCATTTACAGAGGAATTTGAGCGAAAGTCTAATTCGGCTTTCGTAAAAGAGTCGAAGTCGGATGAAAAGATTTCCAAACAAGTTGAGATCTATGATGCTAAATTGGTTGAAGTCAAGCGTTTCCTCTCCCAAGCAGAGCGTGAGTTAAGGGAGGCCGAGGCATCAGCTAATCTCTTTAGTACAAAGATTGAAGATCTGGAGAAGCATAAAGATACCAGCGAAAAATACGCCGAGGTTAAGAAGCGGATTGAGGCTAAGAGGGCTGAAGCCGCCAAATTTAGAGGCTCAATTGCAGCCAACAACTTTAACGTTAATCTTCTGGATAAACTGTGGGTTCTTTGTGCCTTCCCCAAAGTATTTAAAGAATTTCAAACGAAGAGTTCCACTTTTAGCAAAACCAAGAGAGCGCAAAACGAACAGTTTATCAAAGAGTTAGCCAAGAATGAGGGTAAGAAGGAAGCATATGAAGAGATTACTCAGTTGGTAAATGGAGCTTCTCGCATGCCATGGTATCTTCCTGGCGAGGCAGAGATGGAGGAAATGATTCATGACCATATTTGCAAGGTCTGTGGCCGAGAGGCTCCAGAGGGATCGGAGGCCTATCGCTTCATGTGCGAAAAACTTGAAGAGCATCGTCGACATGCTCTTGCGGAAGCTGAAGCCAATAAGCCAAAGGAACAAGAGCAAAAAGAACTCTTTGAGAATAGTTACATCGAAGAAATACATAGTCTCAGCCTTAGCCTTGGAGGCTTTAATGAATCTGAGATCACTGGTAAAGCTACCGAAATCGGCGGTTGCATAGATCTTGTCAATATGTTCAAACGTAAGCTTGACGAGGTGGAACGTGATCTCCAAGAGATGGAAGATGAAAAGGCGCGCATTCTCATTCAGGCTGAAGGCGTATCTGAGGAGATGCTCGATAAGTCTTTTCAAGACTTAAAGGGATACTTTGACCAAAAAGGAAAGGCAGAAAAACGAGCAGTAGAATTGGAGCAGAAGATTAGAGATCTTAAAGAGCAACGCGAGTATTTTAAGGCACAAATTGATGCACTCGCTCCTGGGAAGGGGCAAGTCCGTGTTTACAAAAAGGTTCATGAGGCCTTTGACTATATTAGCAAGGCATTCATCGGTGCAAAGGACAAGAACCTTTCGATGTTCCTTGAATCTCTCGAAGATAGAGCAAACGATTATTTGAGAAAACTTAATGCTAATGATTTCCACGGTATTGTAAAGCTCATACGAACTGCGGATGATTCGGCAGTGATCAAACTCTACAGTTCCAATGGTTCTGAGATTAAAAAGCCTTCGGGATCTCAACAAACGACAATGTACATGTCTGTCCTGTTCGCTATTTCTGATTTGACGACTCTTAAGCGTGAAGAAGATTATCCGCTTATTTTTGATGCTGCGACTTCCTCGTTTGGTGATGCAAAAGAAGATGATTTCTATAATATCATAGATAATATCAACAAACAATGTATCATTGTCACGAAGGATTTCCTTGATAAGAATACCCTTCGCATGGCAGATATAAATAAGCTGACATGCTCCGTTTATCGTATTCAGAAAGCTGACGGATTTGATAAGAACGATCTGTCTACCATTAGAACAACCGTAGTTAAAGTGAAGTAATATGGAGAAGTTATATGACCTTTGGGCAAATCGCAACCCTGAGTGGGAAACGAAATATGAAGATACGATTATAAAGACTTTCTGCGACTATGGTAGAGGCACCACAGTATTTCAAGAAGCTCGCGGAAAAATCTTTGGCGCTGGGTATGAGATTCTCATCATTGCCTTCTTTATTGGCCTGTACAAAAAAAAGAGAAAACCTCTTGTAGGAGATACCTCGAAGAGGAAAGTATTGGGGCAGCCGATAAAATTCTGGGGTAACCTGGATTCTAAACCTGGACGCGTATCCTACTCTAATATCCGAAAATACATTTTTGCGGCTCTTGTAGCCCGTAGCGATGTGGATTTCATTGCATTGGATAAAGGAGAAATAACTAATAGGAAAGCCGTTGATATTCTTATGACGACCATGGAAGAGTATATCAACTGGGGCTTAGACTTCATTTCGGAAAAGATGGAAGACAATCCGAACTACTTCTTCAAAGATACTGCCTTCCTTCGTGTATTCCTTGATATGCTTCCTAAATATGCAACGGCACAGAAAGTTGATTTAGAGGCCGAATTTGGGGATGATGATACACCCGAGTCGTTAGATTAACAATCACGGGTTATTGTTGCTTTCAATAATTGTAGCATTGAGCGCTAGGACACATGTCTGTCGACTGGTCAGAAGTTAACGAGAGGAGGATCGGCGAAAAAACGCAGGAGATCCTTCTTTACTGTGCCCAGAAGAGATCATCGATGACTCCACGCGCTTTCGACCTGGCAAGGTTGTCGTTCGGTCGACTCCTGGACAACATCGCCGATAGAAATCCGAAGTCTTCCTTAGTGATTAATACTATACGCCGCGGAATGGAGTCACAGGATGATTGTATTGCCTCCTGCACTGAAAAACAAGCGGCCGTATTGGCGCGAGGTGTTGTTTACAATTGCATTGGCGACGATCTCGACCTTTATCCTATTACAGCAGAGAGAAAAATGCTTCGTTCAAAAGTGAGGCAGCAAACGGAGTGCAATATACCCATAGATGAGATGACGGTCAAAGATATCATTTATGTCGCCTCTGCTATCACTGAAGGAGTTAATTTCTCAAAACCGACTATGCGTGCTGTATATGAGTGGTTTCAACAGATTGGACTTGATCCTATCCAGACACGTGTGTATTCTGTGTTGTTTATAAAAGCCGAGCCAATGCCGTTGAATTCTCTCCCTCAGCATAGTATGTTTTCTACAGAATATCGTAAAGCCGCAAAGGATCTGGTTGAGAAGGGCTTTATAAGTGAATTACCAGGGAATCTGTATTGCGTAACCGAAACAACAATCGCTTAGTTGACTATGGATCAGACCAAAATAGTCAAAATACTACGCCTGATGAAACTGTTGACCGGTAATGTCAGCCGGACAATAGACCAACTTGCCGTTGAGATGGGCATCACGTCACGTACTGTCTATCGTTACATTGACGATATTCGGGAAGCTGGCTTCGTGGTGAATAAGCTCTATGGAAACGTCTTTGCAATGGGTAAGGTCGCCCGCGGGTTGAGTGATTTCAATAGGCTTATCTATTTCACGGAGGAAGAAGCTTACATTACGGCTAAACTCATTGAAGGCATTGATAATAATAATGCCCTAAAACGTGATCTACAGCGAAAGTTAGTCAGTGTTTACGACAGTACAAGCATTGCAAATTATATTGACAATTCTGCTAATGCCGCTAATGTCGAGGCTCTTGCTGATGCTATCAAGCATAAGAAGCAGGTAGTGCTGAAGCAATACGAATCCGCTCATAGCAATGAGGCCAAGGATCGTCTCGTGGAGCCAATCGAGTTCACAACTAATATGATTGATATCTGGGCATATGATGTGGACAATGGCGATAACCGTATGTTTAAGGTTATGCGCATTCATGATGTTGAAGTCACAGATACCAATTGGGCCTTCCAGTCCAAGCATAATATTCCGAAACCGGATGTATTCCGTATGACCGGACCTCTGAATGAGCCGATAGTTTTACAGCTCAACACTCGGGCGAAGAGCCTCCTCCTGGAGGAATTCCCTCTTGCGGAGAAAGACCTTCACCGTGAAGAAGGCAAGTGGATTCTCACGACGACCATACATAGCCTCGAAGGCGCCGGACGCTTCGTGATTGGCCTGGCCGCTGATGTGAAGATTGTAGATGGAGATGAGTTGAAAGAGTATGTGAAGAATTACGCCAAGAAGTATATTCAGAAACTATAATCAACTAGGACACGGTAGTTTGAACCGATAATAACACTATTACGATGGAAGCACAAGACAGAATTCCCAGGACATTCATACTGGAGTGGAGACCAGCAATCTCCAGTTACAAGATGGAGAACTTTGAGGACGAATTCGAACATTTCGATGATGCTTGGTTCAATTGGAGCGTTTGGGAATGGCAGGATCTGGTTCCCGGCGACGAGTTCTTCCTAATCAAGTGTGGTGAAGGAGTGACAGGCGTTGTCATGCACGGTTTTTTCGATTCGGAGCCTTATGAGGACGAAGACTGGTCAGGAAAGGGTCGCGTGGTCTATTATGCTGACTTAGACCCGGATACGATGGTCCACCCGGACAAATGCCCTCTGCTCACCACTGAAGAGCTGGAAGCCGCCATGCCCGATTTCCAGTGGAACGGTGGCCACTCCGGCCGAGTTCTCCCCGGTGAGTATGCCATCAAGCTTCGCGCAATGTGGCAGGAGTATCTAGCAAAGAACAGGGATCTCCTTAAAGATGAAACAAAGGCTGTGAGAAGGGTTATCTAGCCTATTCCGACAGTTGCATCCGATGCGGTGGTTACTTTTTATTCACTTCCAGCATAAAGAACAAACAAGACTCTTTAACTGATGGCTTGGTCATATAGAAAAAGGATAAAGATTGCTCCAGGGATATCTATCAATCTGAGCAAGAGCGGTATCAGTACCTCAATTGGGCCACGAGGGGCTAAGGTAACTATTGGCCCCAAAGGGACATATCTGAGTTCAGGTATTCCTGGGACCGGCATCTATAGTCGTCAAAAGATAGCGTCAGCCACCAGTTCCAGTAAACCGTCTTATACTTCTGGTTTATATAGTTCTTCTTCCTACACTTCAGGTAGCCGATCTTCTTATGATGAAGATTTCGGAGTGAATATGAAGATGGATAGTACAGGCAGTTTGTCCTTCTCGTTCACCGATAGTCTTGGCAGACCAATAACTGACGAGACGGTAAAACAGAGACTGATTCGGAAGACTAAGGCAAGCCCTCAATATAAGACCCATCTTGCTCAACTCACTCGGATGACTCACGACGAAG
>JAEEGL010478246.1_pt1 | contig 13887 bp, 8 predicted proteins | sample 9134231 | NCBI WGS metagenome assembly JAEEGL01 (sample SAMN16246548, study PRJNA631951) | gut metagenome | biome: gut microbiome; feature: rumen; material: fiber-attached | host: Bos | place: Iran: Karaj | collected 2018-10
AAGATTTTCAAATTCTATGATTCAGAAGACGATACACCTACAGGAATCAACGGAATCTCAGCAGTATCTGTCTACACTAATGACTCTGTCATCTACAACCTGAGCGGTCAGCGTGTAGCTCGTCTAAGTAAGGGCATCTACATCGTGAACGGAAAGAAAGTGTTAATGAAATGAAGAATGTTTAATACAGAGTGAAATTATCAAATGAGAGAAAAATGCCAATAATTAAACATTCAACTAAAAAACAAAAACAATGAAAAAAACATATAAAAAGCCGGCTACAGCACATTCAGTAGCAAACCTAAACGCTCTGTGTATTGGAATAGTAGGTTCGACCGATGCTGAATCTGGTAACCTCACCAAGGAGGAACAGGAGGAGGAAGAAGAATTCGAGGCATTTATTGCCACAATAGAGGCAGAGCAGAAAGATGGCCAAATGAGTTTGTGGTAAGTAAGCAAACGTATATATACGGAGGCGGCGTATCAATTTGACACGCCGCCTTTTATATAATCTGTTTTATTTGAGCCAAAAGTTCATTGGTTGTTAATTCGTCAAGATGAATCCAATGCATGTCAGGGTCTTTTTTCATCCAAGTGAGTTGTTTCTTGGCATAAACACGTGTATTTTTCTTGATTCGTTCCACAGCCATGGAAAGAGGCCATGTGCCATCGATCACATTGAAGAGTTCCTTATATCCCACAGTGTTAAGAGAATTAAGATGGCGGTAAGGGTAAAGATTACGCACCTCTTCCATGAGGCCCTTCTCCATCATCAGGTCAACCCTCCGGTTGATACGCTCGAAGAGCGTAGCACGTGAGCGGTTCAACCCGATTTTCACGATACGGAACGGGCGTTGCTTTTTCTGTCCGGTTCGGAATGCAGAAAACGGACGTCCTGTCATATAGTAAACTTCCAATGCGTGAACAATTCGCTTTGTGTTTTTATGATCAGCTATCTGATAATATTCCGGGTCTATAGTTCTCAGTTCCTCCAGCAAATAATCATGTCCTTCAGTCAGCAACCTCTCTTTCATCATGGTTCGTACCTCTTCATCCACTGTCGGCATGTCGTCAATGCCATTGCATACGGCATCCACATACATCATACTGCCTCCGCTCATCAATGCATAATCCTGCTTTTCGAACAACTCATGAAGCACCTTCATCACGTCTGCCTCATACATAGCGGCACTATAATAGTCACCAATATCCAGATTGTGGACAAACAGATGAGGTGCCTGCGCCAGTTCTTCTGATGTGGGAGCTGCTGTCCCGATAGTCATTTGGCGAAACATCTGGCGTGAATCAGCAGAAATGACAGGTGACGATAAGAGCTTAGCCATTTGGAGGCTAAGCTCTGTCTTTCCTACTGCAGTAGGTCCTGTTATGACTACAAGTGTCTTCATCAGAATTCACCATCGCTGATGTCGAGTCCGCTGAGTTCAAGGTCTTCATCATCGAAACCTTCCGACGTCATGTCCTCATCGATAAATTCACTGCTACCGTCTCCTGCGGCTGAACCAAGATTCATCATCTCGTATAAGTCGATACGCTGCTTTGGTGGATTCCCCTGACTTCGAGAAACAACCGGCGCTTGCAGGTGCTCTCGAGGAATAATCTGTGAAAGCTCTATGAAGAACATACGGTCAGCTATTGGATCGAACGTATAGATGAGGTGCTGTTTCTCGTCGAGCAGAAACTCCGTCAGTCGCGTAGTGGCCATAACGTATGAATCCTGCTCTGAAGAAGTGTCCATCTCCTCAAGGGTGATTTCCTGCCCTTTCTCCCACCCTTCTCCACAAATGGTGAAAGATGTGAGCTCTCCATTGTCGTAGCCACACGACTCGATAATGGCATTATGGAACTGAAGGAAGGTTGAATTTGCGTCAATCTTGATTTCACGCATGAAATCTTCCACTTCGTTCGATATGATAATAAAACGGTATAGCATAATGAAGATGAGAGATGAGATTTTTGAGTTTTAGTACTTGCCGAACAAGTCAGACAAATTATCTAATGATTCCGCGTTCTGATTTTGAAACGAAATCGATGATATACTGCACTTCCTCACACATAGGGATACCAAAATTGATTTGATCTATGGCCTCTTTGATTGTGAGGTTGCTATTGTAGATAAGCCTATAGGCATCATGAATATTCTCGATAATCTCACGTGGGAACTGGCGACGGCGTAATCCCACTATGTTAAGTCCGCAATAGGCAATAGGTTCCTTACCGCCAATAATGAAAGGAGGCACGTCCTTACTTGTCCGGCATCCACCCTGCACCATGGTGTAACCACCGATGCGGCAGAACTGATGCACGAGTACAACAGCACTGATAATGGCATAGTCATCGATAATGACCTCTCCTGCCAGCTTCGTGGAGTTACCCATTATGATGCCACTTCCAAAGACACAGTCGTGGGCGATATGGGCATTCTCCATAATGAGGTTGTTACTTCCCACAACAGTCTTTCCCTTCGATGCGGTTCCACGGTTAATGGTGACATTCTCACGGATTTTATTATGGTCGCCTATGATGGCTAAACTTTCCTCACCCTTGAATTTCAAGTCCTGTGGTACACCTCCGATAACTGCGCCAGGATGGATAAAGTTCTCATTACCCATACGCGTTCCTTCCAGAAGAGTGACATTGTTCATAAGAACGTTGTTGTCGCCAATTTCCACGTTCTTGTCAATGAAGCAGAACGGGCCAATCTCGCAGTTGTCACCAATTTTTGCACTTGGGTCTATATAAGCTAACGGACTGATTTTTGCCATTATTTTAGTTGAGTGTTTAGAGAATTATACTGGTAAAACAATAAAAATTGAGAAACTAAGAAGAATCGAGATACTATAAAATCAAAAATCCTACAAAAACAGATTATTCTTTGTTTTTGACAATCTGTGCGGTGAACTCAGCCTCGCCCACGAGTGTGTCACCCACAAACATCAAACCTTTCATTGAGGATATGCCGCGTTTTACCGGTGCAAGAAGCCTTACCTTGAAAATAAGGGTATCACCCGGCACCACTTTCTTCCGGAATTTCACGTTGTCAATCTTCATAAAGTAAGATGACCATTTCTCTGGTTCGTCGAGGGTGTTGAGCACAAGCAGGCCTCCCGCCTGTGCCATAGCCTCAACGAGGAGCACACCCGGCATGACAGGTTCCTGTGGGAAATGTCCAGTGAAAAACGGTTCGTTGATTGTTACGTTCTTAACTCCCACGATACAGTTCTCATCGATGGATATGATTTTGTCGACAAGTTGCATCGGATAGCGGTGCGGCAGAAGTTCGCGGATACGGTTGACATCGAGCACCGGCTCCTGATTGGGGTCGTAAGGCGGACACTGCTGGTCATGCTTACGGATGTCCTTCTTTATCAGACGAGCAAATTTATTGTTGATGGAGTGTCCAGGCTTAGTGGCAATGATACGTCCCTTGATGCGTCGTCCAACAAGTGCGAGGTCTCCTATAATGTCGAGAAGTTTATGACGCGCCGTCTCATTAGGCCATGTCAGCGGTTTATTGTTGATGTAGCCTAACTGTTTGGCATCCTTATGAGGAATCCCGATGGTGTCAGCCAACTCATCGAAACGTTCTTGAGAAAGTTCGTTCTCATAGATAACGATGGCGTTGTCGAGGTCACCTCCCTTAATAAGTCCGAGATTGAGCAAAGGCTCAATTTCCCTGACAAAAACAAAGGTGCGTGCTGACGCAACTTCCTCCGGGTAATCCACCAAACTATTGAGCGTGGCAAACTGACTTGCCAAAATCTTAGAGTTGAACTCAATCATGATATTCACGCAGAAGTCGTCATCGGGCACGATAATGATATGCTCTCCGTTATCTCCCTTAATCTCAATCTTCTTCTTAACAATGTAGAATTGCCGGTCAGCTTTCTGCTCTTGCAGTCCCACCTCCTGAATTTTCTGAACAAAGATGGCTGCTGAACCGTCGAGTATAGGCATCTCCGGTCCGTCAAGTTGTATGAGGCAGTTGTCCACCCCCATGGCATACAATGCAGACATGGCATGCTCGATGGTGCTCACTTTCACGTCGTCCTTGACGAGAACTGTTCCACGCTGTGTGTCTCCGACAAAGTCAGCCGAGCAATCTATAATTGGTTGACCTTCCATGTCCACGCGCTGAATCTTATATCCATGGTTCTCCTCCGCAGGCATGAAAACAGCATTGATGGACAAGCCTGTATGCAATCCTTTTCCTTGAACGCTGAAAGATGATTTCAGAGTGATTTGCTTTTGCATATCTTTTAGTTGTAATTTTATAGTTTAAAGATGAGTGTTGTAAGTGTTTATATACGCTATAGACACCCATGACGAGAAAATTTGATAGGATTATATCATTTTGAGCCACTCCAAGAAGGTTCGACATCTCAAAGAAAGAGAAGAACCTGCTACTAAGTCAGGTTACCTACTGTTTATTGATTTGTTGTTTGAGTTGTTCGATTTCCTTCTTCATGGCCTCCAGCTGCATCATCATATCCGGCAGACTCTTGAGAGCCGCCGACTGACGAGCGAACAGCTTGTGGTCCACAGCAGGGTATCCCATCATTACAGCTCCTCCTCGCCGGGCGAGATTTCCTCCAGAGATGCCTGACTGGGCACCGACATGGGTCTTATCGCCTATAACGATATGGCCTGACACGCCGACCTGTCCTCCAAGCATACACCACTGCCCTACTTTCGAGCTCCCTGCAACCCCAGCCTGTGATGAAATGACCGTGTTCTCGCCAATTTCCACGTTGTGTGCTATCTGAACGAGGTTATCGAGTTTCACGCCTTTTTTCACTCTGGTTGCCCCCATCGTAGACCGGTCTACACATGTGTTAGCACCAATCTCCACGTTATCACCGATTTCGGCGATTCCAATCTGTGGAATCTTGTCGTATCCGTCAGGAGTGGGAGCAAAACCGAAGCCATCAGCCCCAATAACAGCTCCCGCATGAATGATGCAATGGTTTCCCACCTTACATTTTTTGTATACCGTGACGTGGGGATATAGAATGGTGCCCTCGCCAATGACAGCTTCCTGCTGAATAACAACATGCGGATGGATGTCGCATCCCGCACCCACATGCACATTTGGACCGATAAAAGCGAAAGGTGCCACATAACAGTCGTCACCGACCATCGCGGTTTTATCCACATAGGCGAGACTACTAACTCCGGGCGTCCTGTCACTCATCGACTCATAGAGTTGCAGCAACTGGGCAACTGCCTCATAGGCATTGTCTACTCGGACCATTGTTGCCCTGACCGCCTGTTTGGGTACGAAATCCTTGTTCACCAAGACGATTGTGGACTCCGTCTCATAAAGATATTTCTCATACTGGGGATTGGCCAGGAATGACAAAGCACCAGCTTTACCCTCCTCAATCTTTGCAAATGTGGATATAGCCGCGTTGTTATCTCCTTCAACGACACCCCCAACAAAAGAGGCGATTTGTTCTGCTGTGAATACCATCAATTTTGATTATGATTTACATTCAAAATGCAAAATTACGAAAAAAAAAGGAAATACTATAATAAGTGGTAATATTTTTGACGAAAAAGTTTTCCATCGTGATTTTTTGTCAGTTTTTGAACGAATGTATGGGTGCCGGAATACGTCCATTACGCGAAACGAAGCGACTGCAAGCAAAAGGATTAACCGGCATGATGGGCGCATGCCCGAGCAGTCCACCGAACTCCACGGTATCCCCCACCGATTTTCCAACGACGGGTATGATTCTGACGGCAGTGGTTTTCTGGTTGACCATTCCGATGGCACTCTCGTCGGCTATAATTCCAGCGATGGTGTGTGCCGTGGTGCTGCCTGGTATTGCAATCATATCGAGTCCCACAGAACAGACACAAGTCATGGCCTCAAGTTTCTCGATGGAAAGCGCTCCCGCCTCCACAGCATCAATCATTCCCTGGTCCTCACTAACAGGAATAAACGCACCACTGAGTCCTCCGACATAACTTGACGCCATCACTCCACCTTTCTTCACCTGATCGTTGAGCAAAGCAAGCGCTGCTGTAGTTCCTGGCGCTCCTGGTTGCTCCACTCCGATGCATTTCAAAATGTCCGCCACGCTGTCACCTATGGCCGGTGTTGGCGCCAGAGACAAATCAATAATGCCGAACGGTACATGCAACCGCTTGGCCGCCTCCTGTGCCACGAGTTGTCCTACGCGTGTGATTTTAAATGCAGTCCTCTTGATGGTCTCACAAAGAGTCTCGAAATCAGCCAGTTTTCGTTCATCCATCTGTTGCAAAGCATGTTTAACCACCCCTGGGCCGCTGACACCTACATTGATGATTGCTTCCGCCTCGCTCACACCGTGAAAGGCACCTGCCATAAACGGGTTGTCATCTGGTGCGTTGCACAAAACCACGAGCTTTGCACATCCAAGTGAATCGCAGTCGCTGGTTTCTCGCGCAGTCGCCTTGATGACCTCGCCCATGAGACATACTGCATCCATATTGATACCTGTCTTCGTGGAACCTACCACTACGGAGGAGCAAATACGTTCAGTTGCGGCAAGTGCCTTCGGAATGGACTGAATTAACAACTCGTCATTTTTTGTCATGCCTTTCGACACAATGGCACTATAACCACCGATAAAATTCACGCCCACTTCAGATGCAACCTGATCTAACGTCTTACAAATGGCGACATAATCTTCGGAGGTCTTGCAACAACTACTGCCAACGATTGAAACCGGTGTGATACTGATGCGCTTATTGACGATGGGAATGCCGAACTGGCGTGAGATTTCGTCTCCTGTTTCCACGAGGTTCTTAGCGTAGCGGTATATCTTGTCATGGATTTTTCTACAACATTCCGAAAGGCTGGCATCCGAACAGTCCATCAAGCTAATGCCCATTGTGATGGTGCGTACATCAAGATGCTCTCGCTCTATCATCTTGTTGGTTTCCAACACTTCGCTGATATTGATCATTATATTAGTTGAGAGTTTAGAGTTGAGAGTTTAGAGTTAAAATGGGATTTACAAATACACTTAGATGAATTAGATTCTGTGCATCTTGTCGAAAATATCCTCTAATTGGCATTTTATCTGAACACCTGTGTCGTTTCCCACAATCGCAAGTTCGTCTGCAATCTGGTCGAAAGGTTTCTCTGATTTTGACAAATCAACAATCATCATCATGTTAAAGAAATCCTGCACGATAGTCTGCGAGATATCGAGTATATTGATACTGCTATCTGCCAGATAGGTACATACTTTCGCGATAATACCGATGGTATCCTTTCCCACCACTGTAATGATGGCCCTTTGTTTGTTCATATCTTGAATTTTTATGCAAAGTTACGAAAAAAACCTAAGATAAGAGGAGAAAACGCGGAAAATCATTCATTTTCATTTTCGGCACATTATTTCACAATAGTTCAATTTGTTTGATAATCAAACGATTGGATTTATCGCCCACCGATGCCTCAAAAAGAGGTTCGAACAGCAATAGTAATCTTAAAAACATAAAAAAAGCGATGCATCTGCACCGCTTAATTCCTGAAAACCATTAAATCTCTTAATGTATTTTCTGATGACAACCATCTGTTATCCCCTCCGGGATAGTAGAGCCTCAAAATGAGGCATCTACTTTGCATCAGTTTTGTTGTCCTGAAAGGAGCTTGCTGGTTCTCATCGAACGAGCTTGCTCGCATGTAGGGCCAAATCTGAGCCACTACTAATTACTAATCCTAATCAATCTTTTACTAACCTTAAATAACAACTAATCCTATTGAACCTAAATAACCAAACTTTAATTAACCTTAACTAACTAAAAACTTATTGACATTATTAAACCAATACCTTTATTATTAACCTATTAAAACAAGTACGACATTCACATGCCCTTTATCAATCTATAACCTTAAATAACTAACACTTTAAATCCTTAAATAACTAAAACCTTTGTTCTTTCTCTCTTATCTACATCCAAAGTGCAATCTTATGTACCTTAAATGTTACCAAAAAACCTTAATACCTATTCAATCTCTCATATAGTGAATCACCATGTCGGTGAATCTATTTTTCTTTTGACGATGCAAAGTTACGACACTTTTTCCATGCATCAAAACAAATAAGTGTAAAAATTACAATATTCAGCGATTTTCTTGACTTATATCAAGAATTGTGTGGGAACACGCACAAATTAGTAGTTTTCAGTTTTTAGTTTTCAAATTTGAGCATTAGTAGTTATAAAGTATATTGTTATTAGTTTACCACTCCACAACTTCACATTTTCATTTGCACCACTATTATTTAATTAACTCTTTGAAGAATAAAGAAATGCCCCACCAATAAATGATGGGGCAAAAACTGACAACATCAAAACCACAGTTTTCATTTTACATTGATACGACTACCTGCCGAATGACCGGAAAACGCCGGGGCATACGCACACTGCACAGTGGCAATGCCATTGGAATAAGAACCGGCAGAAGTGACGTACATATCAAGGTCAATTGTGACGGTTCCTTTTGCGAAACGGTCGAAGAAAAAGTCGGCTGACGCATCATGTAAAGCGAGATAGCCACCTCTTCCGCCAAGCATCTGGTACCCCGACCGAGTCTTCTGAGGTTCAAGGCAAGCCGCATGCTGTGACCTTACTTGCACGAAGTCGAGGTCTTGTGTAGCAGCTATGATATGGCGCATACGCATCTTGTCCCCCACCTTGAAGACATAGTTGTCGTCCACCCGCCGCCATCCGTCACCGGCAGCAGCGTTGTCGTAGACATAGATAATACGCTCAACGGTGAGTGCCTCGCCATTTTTTTCCACCTTGTCGAGTGATTCAAGCGACTGTCCGTAGACCGTTCCCCAAGAGAGTCCCTGTGACTTCTTTTCGATGACTACTTCCGGTTTGCCGGATTTCATCACTTGGTTTACGATGTTGTCGTCCACAGCCTGCTTCACAAATCCGAGTCCGGCGGTCATATCGTTCAAAGGCAACTGATTGTTTGCCATCCTGACAACCGGCAACTGAGCCTCATGGAAGGTAGTGTCGGGAGCAATGGACAACAGGATGTCTACAGCTTGGATGGTATTGATGACATTGTCCCATTTCTGTCCTTGCTTTTGACGCAGCAGCGAAACCTGCATATCGTCGAGATATTGCTGAGCGTCGCTGAACTCATCTTCCGTTGCCATCATTGAGCGTATCGCCGCCACATGGGTTGGAATCCGATAGTCACACCATGAATAAAGTGCCCGCTCTGTGTCATAGTAACGGCCCATCAACGGAGTACTGACTGTATATTCCCGAAGTGAGCGTACGAAAGCTGTGGCTTGCCGCCCACGATTATGCGCTTGCAGTGCTATAGCGCAGTTAGCACGACCATACATCGTGAAGTCGGTAACCCTACCCTCCACACGGTCGAGATAGTCGTTAATCATTGCCGTCACTTTAGAGGATGTCTTGTGTTGGGCAATCGACACCATATAAATATAATGTAAGGTAGAATTACCAGGAAGAGGCTTTTCACTGTTCTTCAGTTTCTTCTTGCCCAATTGCTTCTGTTCCAACTCATAGTATTTCAGTTCCTCCTTGTCGAGATATTCCATACCTTCCTGTAGCATCGTCTCAATGTCGTTGTCAGTATTTTCTCCCACATGTCGGAAATAGTTCTGAATCATAGACAGGTTATCGCAAACAGCAAAAGTGGTGTAGTAACTTGGTTCCATTCCCTTAAACCAGGTCCAAGCCCCGGATGACAGTTGCAAATCCTGAAGTTTTTCCTTTGCCTTGCTGATGCGTTCGTTGATGAGGTTCTCGTTGAACAGTTCGGCAATCTTGTGGCGCTGTTCAGTCTCATCCTGTGCTTCGAGCATCCACGGTGCCTCCTGTAGCAGGATATCCTTCAGTTCCTGGTTCTTCTCAAGTTCGCTGGTGAGCGTGGCCTCACTGCCGTTCTCGTTCTCCCACTGGCGCAGAAGGTTCTGCAGACGCGGCATTCGGCCGGCAAGGTGTTTTGCCACAGAATTGACATAAAGCGAAGTAGCCCAGTCCATAGCGCAGTCATCCTTTGGATTGACCACCCCATGAAGTGCGAGCACCACGTTCCATGCAGGATTATCAGTATAGTCAAAAGTCATCTTACGCTGAACAGCGGTCGGAGAGTTGTGATTGAAGAGAGATGAGATGTCCACGGACTTGGTGCCTGCACCACGAAGATAGAACGGAACCGCTTCGGTTATGACTTTCTTGTCGGAGAGAATCGGCAACCAGTTGCGCTCTCCGTCAGAAGTCTTTCCGTCGGTTGCAAACACTTCACAAATAAGCATATTGTAATCGTCGCCCACCTTATAGTCAAAAGTGGCGGATGTTGTTTTCTTGGCATCAGCCATGAAATCGCTTGTTTGCGTGTACACCACTTTGTCGTTGTTTGGATCGATAATTCTAATGGTCGCTTTTCCGTTCACCGGATTGTCGCACTGATTGATGATTCGTGTGGTAATCGTAATGTTATCACCCGTTCTGACGAACCGCGGCATATTTGGCTGCACCATAAAGTCTTTTGATGCTACCGCAGTGGCCTGAAGCAATCCATAATCCACGTCTTCAGTGTGGGCAAATGCCAAGAACTTCCATTTTGTAAGACTTTCAGGCAGTTTAAAAGAAAGTGTGACCACACCATCCTGGTCGGTCATCAGATTCGGATAGAAGAATGCGGTTTCATTGAAGTTGCTTCTTATCGTGGCAGGTTTCTCAGCCGGTTCCGGTTCTGTGTCATCGTTGGTGGCAACATCACGTGCGACAGCCACCTCATACACAGCATTGATTTCCTTCATCTTAAATCCCTCAGCCTCAGCCATCATCATCGGTTGCTCCGCCATATCAAAGTCGACATCCAACGCTCTTGCACGCACACCGGCCATCTTCATATTTCTCACATTAGCATAACCACCATATCTACTGAAAGGCAGCAGCATATTGTAATTCCTTGTAAAACTGCGGGAAGAAGTAGCAGGGAACTTCAGTCTGAGATTCTGAGAACTCATTCCTGAAGAGGAATAAGAATAATCGACATGTGGAGCTGAGCGTCTGAAATAATGTGAGAATCTCCAAAAATGCGGTTGTAATGCGTCAAGAGATGCATCATACATCGTGGCAAGCATCTGCGCTTTCACCGGCTTGTCCTGCTTGTTTTTAACCGTCACCGTCCAGGTTTCCTCCTGGCCTGGTTGGAGTTTGTCGCGGAAAGTGGCCCACTGCACATCTAATTGCTTCTCAGGACGCACATAGGTGAAGGAGCGGTTGAACCCACTTTCCCTATCATTATACACATACGTCAGGAAGAAATTGATTCCGTTCTTATATTCAGGTTTGAAGTCGATATGCAAATGCTGAATGGAATTGTCCAAACGCTCAATTCTGCGCCGTTCCACTTTCTTGTCAGAAATGAGGTAGGCATAGACAAACGGTCTGTCAGCCGCAAGAGCGTAATAGATATCGATACCCTTATCCTCAGATATCACCTCACTATCGCAGTAGAACCAGTTGTCACAGACCGTTATGTCACCTCCCTTGAGAGAATAGAGGGTGAATGTATGGGAGTCATAGTATTTGTTTTCCTTCGTGTCAACAGCCCTGACCTGCAGTTTATAGGTACCGAGTGGAAGATTTTGGAGCCCTGGGATGGTGATTGGTTTTCCCGACTCGAATGAGCCTTCACTAACATCCTCATACTCAGCATAACCGCTTTCCCCACACTTATATCGTTGTAATTTCCAAGTTCCCGATACCGGAACCTCCTTCCTGCTGACATTGAGAGCCTTCACAATCATATCCTCCGGTTTGTCGCGGTTGATATTGTCTTTAGCCTCGATTCGCAGGTCAAACTCACGGGCTGACACCGGCAACGTGGTGGTCTGCTCATGGGTTTCGCCCGCCTGATCAGTGACTATAGCAGTGACACGGTAAAGCATGACTCCATCGAAAGATCGGCGCCAGGTCTCAAGAGGCTCATCAGGGGCGCGGTCTCCATCAAGGAACACGTCCACAGAGAATTGTCCGTTGTCATCGGTCTCCACTTCAATGGCTTTGACCGTATCCCATCCTGATGGTTTTCTCCACCAACTCCAAAAGTCCTCTTCTGTTCTTTCCACTTTCAGACTCACTTTTGCCCCCTGCACAGGAACACCGAAATAAGTCTTGGCTACGCCAGTCACTTTGACTGTATCGCCGAACGCCACGGTTCCCGTCTGCTCCTCAAACTCGATATCGAAGGTGGGACGTTTGTATTCCTCCACCCTGATATACTCCCTCGTATCACCGAAAGTAATGGCATATTGTCCATTGAGCCGTCCTTTCGGGATGACAAATTCGGAGGTAGCCATTCCCATCTCGTCGGTGGTCACCTTCTTAGTGCCCACTTCCTGCCAGTTAGGGTCTTTGAGCGTGAAATCCAATTGATGTCCTTTCACGACTTTCACATCATCCCCCAGTTGACTGTAGACATACCCCGTGACGTAGACAGTCTGTCCGGGACGATAAATAGACCTATCTGTGAAAATCGTATAATGTATATCGTCCTCTTCATCATAGTCACGGTTATACATTCTATCAAGAGACACATGGTTGCTGATGTCGTCCTTGCTTTTCTCCGCGTATGCCCAATCCCATTGCTTATACTGAGACACCATGGCGATACCATTCTTATCCGTTGTATAGGTTGAGTCGGAAACAACTTCCATCGTTTTGCCTTTCTCATAGCGAGTCTCCCCCAGGAACACCTTGCATCCGGGCACAGGCTTTCCAGAGAGCGCCTCCACCACGCACACGGTACGTGACTCTCCTGGTAGTATATAAGTGATGAGTTTAAGGGTGGACACGCGGAATTCCTTTGAGACCTCCTGCATATCCTCACAACGGGCAGTGACGGTGTAAACACCAGGCTGGAGGGAGAGCGAGAGCGTGTCTCTCCTCAAATCCTCCACATAGTCATCTGATTGGATGAACCCTTCAGAGACGACAGTCTTCTGAAACACCGCCTTACCCTTCTTTGTCTCCACCATCACGTTGACCTCTTTGACATTCTTATGGACAACCACGATTTCGAAGGGACGTTCAGCCACTACGCTGCCGTCCACATTCACGCTGACTTGTTTGTCGAACAAACTTTTCTCATACGACTTGAACACAGACGCATAAGGTGAGTTCGGGAATCGCTGCTGTGCCATACGCAGGAACTGCAGTCTTTCCTGATTCGACTTAAAGGACGTCATATTGTAATATGCCATACAAGCATCGGCGGCTGTCTCCGCATCGCTGTTTTCCTCATACATTTTCTTAAGCAACTTTCTCTTTTCGTCGATTGAGAGACGGTCCTTCTTACTGGCAAGATTGGACTGTAGGTCCCAGATTCTCATTTGTACGAGCATGGCAGCATCCCGCATCCTCTTCTGCTGGTAAATCTGGTGTGTCTGTTCCAATTGTTTGAGAAATTCCTCTTTGGAATCTTTAATATAAATATTTGAGAATCCTTGATTTGCAAGAAAGTCAAGAAGTAGCGACAGCACATCGTTGTTATACAGTCTGCTGTCTTCGTTGTGTTCATAAAGCCGTTCATACGGTTTGGCATCCACACCAGCCAATGCCTCCTTATTTTCGAGTGCTGCGAACGTATGTTCTTTTGCTTTATTCTTACACAATTCGTTCAGCTCTTCGTTCCGTCTTGTCAGGCTGGAGTTGCGCACGGTGCCATAGACAGAGGCAAGCAATGCATGCAAGATGGCTTGCCGTGATTTCACATCTGACGCATTGGTTAGCATCGGATTGACAAACAGATTCTCCATTCGTTGCAGGTCAGGCAGAATACTGTCAGGAGCAACGTCCATCCGATAGCCA
>JAEEGL010565086.1_pt1 | contig 13887 bp, 14 predicted proteins | sample 9134231 | NCBI WGS metagenome assembly JAEEGL01 (sample SAMN16246548, study PRJNA631951) | gut metagenome | biome: gut microbiome; feature: rumen; material: fiber-attached | host: Bos | place: Iran: Karaj | collected 2018-10
AAGCGGAACGGCTCGCGGGCGGTGAAGCGGCAGAGTCCGGTGTCGCGACTGAACCCCGCCATGCGCGACCAGGTGCGCCCATTGCGGGAAATCTCGACATGGGCACCGGACAGGCGAACCTTCCCGTCGGGCGTCCCCGTGACAACCCTCACGCGGCCCGACTGCGGCACGCTCCATTCCAGCTGCAGCCAGTCGCCGCGGCGGCGCGACGAGGCCGAGGCGTACCATGTCCCGTCTAGTCCGTCGCCGGCGCGCTCGGGGCCATGGGATTCGTCGGAGGCGGGCTGGGACGCCGTGGCCGAGACGGACACGGCGGACGGGGTGGCGGACGGCGCCTTCACGGGCTTCCCGGTCAGGGGGGAGAGCCGGACGCCGACGGGCCGCCCGTCCGCCGTCTTGGTGAAGAGCCAGTCCCAGAGCGCCGGTTCGCGCCAGGCCTTCGACCAGGCGTCGTGGCCCTTGTCGGGGTAGGTGGAAAAGCGAAAATCCCCTCCCCGGTCGCGGACCGTCTGCGAAAGGCGCTGAATGGCTTCGCGCATTTCCGGGGAGGAAACTTCCGCCTCGTTGCAGACCAGCCAGTAGTTTCCCGGATGGTTGGTGGCTATCAGGGAGGCGGGATGGTAGGCGGCTATGGGCAATGCCGCCGCAAAACGCCCCGGATAGCCGCTGCACTGGGAGAAGGCGGCGCAACCACCCCATGACAACCCCGTCACATAGAGCCGATTGGTGTCCACAGGTGGATTGTCAAGCGAGGCAATGACGGAGTACATCGCATCGTTGACGAGATCGGAAAGATTCGTCGGCCATTCTGGAGGAATGGTCAAAATGGAACCTCCTTGCGGTACCATTGGGGCAAACAAGTAGGCTGGGTGCTTTTTCTGGAAAGCGGGAGACGAGACAATTTCAAAGACGGTCGATTGTCGGAATTGGTCTACGAGATTGGTCCCGTGTTCCCCGGTTCCACCGAAGTATAGGATCAGGGGAACAGGATTACTCGCGCGCTTGGGGCGATAGAGAAGATAGGGAATCCGATTGGCGGGGCAGGCATTTGTGCTGAATCCGTAGTGCGGCCCCGGCCAGCGGGGAAGGCCATCACGATTGTACCATCCCGCTTCCAGTCCGTACCGGGCCATTTTGGCGGCAAGTTCAGGCGTTGTCTCGTAGGCTGTCAGCGATCCTCCCCATCCATGTCCTGGCCAAGGATAAAAAGGTGGTTTCGGTGGTGGACATACGGCATACTCCTGCGCCGCAGCGAAGAGAAGCGGCAGAAAGAGCGGGAAAAGCGCCAACAGGAAAGCCCGCCTCATGGCCATAGCGTCTTGAATTCCCTGTCCATCTCTTGAGGCGTTTCTTCCGTGAAGGGGGAGTAGAGAAGGACACGCTTTTCAACGGACATCTTTCGGTCGCGAATCAGGAATGTGTACTGGACGGTGGCCCGGCAGTCCATGGAAGCGAGGGCTGCCCGAATGCGCCATCCGTCCGGTAGTCTCTCGACCTTCGTTTCCCAGTCCTCGTCCGTTCCGATGGCCTGGAGAAAAGTGTATGCCTCGAACCAGTCCAGAAAGGCTTTCCCCTCCTTGCGTCGACGGCTGTGGTAGGCGGCCAGCGACTCGTTTTCCGGCTCGGAGGGTGTGGCCCCCGGTGGCGGATAGACCAGATCGGGGTGGATGGAAAGCCCTTGGCGCTGGCGTTCCAGCAGCGTGTCGAACTGCGGTCCGTAGGGAATGGCGTACTGTTCCGCGTCACGCTCGTCCAGGCGGCCCCGCCACAGATCGGGCGAGACAGGGCGTATGTCCTGTACCCATTTTGCCCGGCTTGCGGCGAAAAGTTCGACAAGGGAGCGGACCGATTCCTCATTCTCCAGAAGCGGTTCCGGTATCTCTGAGAAGAGGATGGAGAGAGCCACTTCATCGGTGCGAATGATTGTATAAGCGCCTCCTTCATCGACCAAGACGGGAAAATGAAAGCGATAGGGGAACCTTCCATCTGCCCAATGGATGTAATTGTTTAGCCAAATGCAGCGTTGAAGAAGGGTTTGCATATCGGAATCCATTTCCGCCACAACGATGCAGCGATTCCGACTGAGTATGGCCTCCATGGAGGGGATGTCGACCCGTTTGGCCTTTTTCGTCGCCACCGAAGCAGGGTGGCGGATTTCATGGAACCATCGCAGAGAGGTCGCCATGTCCAGAAACCAGTCGTAGGAGGCGGACAGAGGATAGGCACGATCCAGCGTGAGCCTGCTGTCGCGCAGGGAAAACACATAGCGGAAGCACTGGCAGGCGTCCGTCTCCGTCAGCGTGACATGGACTCTCCACCCTCCATCCACTTGAATGACGACGGTGGACCACTCTTCCGCTTCGGGATGGGGGGATTCGATCCAGATTCCGCGGGGCGGTTGCCGAGTCTTTTCCGGATCCCGGTATCCGCCCTTCCACTGTTTCTCGGATTCCGGCCGCATGTCTTGAATCCACATTCCCCGGCATTGGGCGAAGGCCCGAATCACCTCCATAACGGATTTCCCGTCGCTTTGGAACGATTCGGGAATGTGGGAGAAGAGGGCCGAAAGGACATCTTGATTTGTGAAGAAGAAATCGGCTTCTTCTGGCCTGCTCTCGGAATGGATGGCACGGTATGATTCGTTTGAGAAAATCCACTTGGCCTTCGGTCTGCGAAACCGCCCTGTCGCGATTGCTGTGCGGGCATGTCTTTCTGTCCATTCGCTTTTTTGCAGACATGCCTTCCGGGTGAACTCTACCGCCCCGATGGTTTCCCCGGAAAAAGCGGTGGAAAAGAACTGGGATACTGTAGGATAGATTCGAAAAGCAGCGAAAAAAACATCTCCTAAATGGGTATCATAGGGAATGTGCGAGGAATCCTCATGGCTGTCGATGGCGCGGTGCATTTCGTCGCTTCCCATGTTCAGGAGACAAGCCTTGGCCCACTGAAGCGGGATATCCACATCAGAGAGTGGCTCTTGTCCCAATAGCTTGGGCCATGGTCTGGCGTCCCATGGGTTATCACCCGGAATGGGAAGACCCATCGACAGCCAGGCAAGGGAAATACAGAAAAGTCGGGAATGGAAGGTCATGGCAGAGTCTCCGAAAGCGTATGCTCTGAATTCAAATCCGAAGAAAGACCGGACGGATTGGACTCGCGGGGATACTCCTCCTTTTCTTCCTTCTCATTATCCTTAGGCAAATTTGAACGATTCGATGGAAATGGATCGTAAAGAAGTTTCACGGGACAAGCCCCTATATTGGGGAGTCTGCCGACAAGAAAACAATGCCATTCTTCCCTTCTACATGGGTGGGGTGTTTAATGACCAAGAACAAAAAGGAAGGAATAAGATTACAACTCTTCGCATGGCGCCACTTTACCAAAGCTCGGTTGCGGGGTCAATGCCGTTTTTTTTTGCGAGACCGCTATTCGACATGTGCCTCGCGGATGACGAGCGGGGCGGCGGCATCGGCGTCGACGACGACGCGGAAGAAGCGGAACGGCTCGCGGGCGGTGAAGCGGCAGAGTCCGGTGTCGCGGCTGAACCCCGCCATGCGCGACCAGGTGCGAACGATTGGGGAAAAAGAGCCAGTCCCAGAGCGCCGGTTCACGCCAGGCCTTCGACCAGGCGTCATGGCCGATGTCGGGATAGGTGCCGATGCGGAATTCGCCGCCGCGAGCCTCCACGACGGAGCGGAATGCGGTGAGGACTTCTAGAAAGCCGGAAGGAATACGAGCAGCGGTACGGGCGCGGAATTTCCGGGAAGGGAGGAATGGTAGAGGAGAAAGGGGATGGAGTCAGAGCCAGACGCCGCCTCCCCAAGATGCGTCCACGCCGTCAGACGATGCTGGGAGAGCGTTTTCTGGAGGTCTGGAGAGGCGGCGTAGGGGGCGATCTCGCCGCGAAGTAAAAGCGGGGAAAAAGCAAACAGAAGTATGGTTTCCGTTCGAGGAGGGGTCATAGGCCGTCTTTCAGCACCCTTTTCTGATGGACAAGGTTTCGACCCACAGCCAATTACAATGGGGATAGCGTTGCCGGAAATCGGGGACCATGTGGGGAAGGCGAAATCTCTCCCTGTTTCTCTGCCACCATTTTCGCAATGCGTCAGGATGCATTTCCGGAATGTCGTCTGCCGGCCATTGGAAGCGTCGAAATATCGGCATCAGATCCTCGGCACCTGCATCCAGTTCCCCAAACAGCGTCGGAAGCGCGAACACTCCCTGCGCGGCGATGGCCGCCTGACAAATAATTGTGTCGGCAATATGGTTAGAATCCTTTACTCTGCGGAGTTGGTCCAATAGGCTTTTCGTCCAGAGGTCGGCCAGTTCCTCCCCCCCATCCCACCGTAGCTTGGGACTGACACCAAGAAGAGGATGGAAAACGGGATTGGGCTGTTGCAAGGTCAAGGCGTACCATAAATTGGTAGCCATGATATAGTCGGGGTCGCAGCCGTGCGCTCTCGCCTGCTCGCAACAATCCGCGACAAGCGGTACCACGGGGAAGCCCATTTGCAGAAGAGCTTGATATGGTTCCGCCCCATACCTGATCTTTCCTGCGGCCCGTGGCGTAAGATTTGTCGCGGATGCGGAGATGGCGCAGACTTCGTTGTACAGGGACAGGAAACGTTGCTCGTTATTTTCCTGCGTCGCCATGGCGAGCGAGCAAACGAAAAAAAGAGAAAATAAGCACCGCATGACACTTCTCCAAATCAGAGATTAAGCCGTTTCCATTCGTCTAGGCGAAGTTCCGACAGAGGAAAATCCGGATCCGTTTCGGGAAGCAGGTACTCTTCCCGGTGTTCATCCCACCAGTCTAGAAGGGACTCTCGATCCGTCGCGTGCCAGAAGTGGTCTAGGCTATTGATGAAAGCGAATACTTCCAAGACATCCTTCGCCTCATTTTCCAATTCTTGGAACAAGACTTCATAGGCTTGGATTCCCAGACTCCGCAGCGTGTGGAGGGCGACTCTTTCATCGGCGGCATGGCCGCTGTTTTTGGCATAGCGCCATTCGGAAAGGATAAAGGATGTTCGGACATTGGCCAGAGTCCGTCCCCCCTTCCATTTATTCGGCCATGGTTCGGTTCTCCAAAGGGATGATTGGGAAAGTAGCGGACTACGAAAGCCAACACACCACAGCATGGAGCAGAGTTTCTTGTTTGCCATATATTCCAATGAGTTGTATCTGGAATCTTGCTCGTCAACAAGAGTTTCACGACTCTTAACAAGAACCAAGTAGCCGATGAGGCGAGGGCCTTGGATCGCCAATTGTCGGAAAGTCTCGATATCGTAAGGATTGTTCCATTTGCTTGAAAGCATGGTAGGAATAATCTTTTCCAAGCTTTCCTGATAGAGTTTGTCATACAATTGAACATCATCTTCCGTAGGTGGAAGTAGTGCATGGCATTGATGAAAACTGGTCAGGCAAATAATTCCCAAACACAAAGGAGTTTGAAGCCGTCGTATCATTTCAATTCCTTTTGAATGATTTCTGCAATGCTGCGAGGAGGAGCGTAGAAACGAACGGGATCCCCGTATTGTGTAATTTGATTATAAAGATGCTCTAGGCGAATCCCTTTGCCCATTTTACTTTCCCAAAGAATCCATTGGCCTTGTCCACATGGACATTTTTTCCGTTTTGCGGCATGGAAACCTTCGTAATACACAACGGTAGCGTCATCAATGGAATCTGTTGGAACAAGGTTAAGTTGCCTCAACATGAACAAATCAATGTCTTCTAGTGTTACATCATTGTCTCGATTTCCCCAACGAAGATCGATGCTGATACAATAAACCCCATCCTCATCATATCCATCCTGCTGAAGAACGCCCGCTTCCGAATCCGCCATGTACAGGGTTCCCGGTCCCGAATGGGTGATTCGAAGGATGGATTGCGGGGGGATGTCTTCCGGAGAGCAGGAAAAAGTCACGGGGGTCAGTTCGACGGAATCGTTGATGTCGGGCACGCCGGAACCCGAATACTGGACGTATGTACCCACTGCTTCCTCCAACCCTTCGGCCTGCTCCTGATCCCAATTCCCGATGGTGACATCGACCTTCTGCACCGTGCCGCGTTGGTTCGCCTGATCGGGGGGCGCTCCACCTCCGTTCGCATCGCGGAGCGTCCCCCCTCGGCCGGCGGACCTCCTCCGCAGACGCGACGGGACGCTGTTCGTTTTCGGTATGGCGACGGCCAAGAGCATGGCGCAACTTTACCAAAGCTCGGTTGCGGGGTCAATGCCGTTTTTTTTGCGAGACCGCTATTCGATGTGCGCCTCGCGGATGACGAGCGGGGCGGCGGCATCGGCGTCGACGACGACGCGGAGAAAGCGGAACGGCTCGCGGGCGGTGAAGCGGCAGAGTCCGGTGTCGCGACTGAACCCCGCCATGCGCGACCAGGTGCGAACGATTGGGGAAAAAAAGAGCCAGTCCCAGAGCGCCGGTTCGCGCCAGGCCTTCGACCAGGCGTCATGGCCGGTGTCGGGGTAGGTGCCGATGCGGAATTCGCCGCCGCGAGCCTCCACGGCGGCGCGGAATGCGGTGAGGACTTCTAGAAAGCCGGAAGAAAGACGAGTAGCGGTACGGGCGCGGAATTTTTGGGAAGAGAGGGACGGTAGAGGAGAAAGGGGATGGGGACGGACTCCGCCTCCTCACGGTGCGCCCATGCCGTCAGACGATGCTGGGAGAGCGTTTTCTGGAGGTCGGGAGAGGCGGCGTAGGGGGCGATCTCGCCGCGAATGGTGAACGTAGAAAGGATGAGAAATAGCGTGTGGTTGCATTTTTTAGTGATTGACTCATTTGAAACCATCGTATCCTCTGACGTCAGATTCTTATTTACTCCATGTTTTCACTTGATAGAATAATGTCATCAAATTCAGGGTTAAGGGTACATTTTCCAGACAGTGAGAAGATTCCCCATTTTTGCTCCTTCTTCCCGCGGAAAAACCCATTGTGAACATTTTTAACATCCTCAAATGCCGGCGAAACTACGCAACTTCCAGTTTCATCAATGAACCCCCATTTGCTATCTTTACAGACTGCGGCATATCCGCATTCAAATGGGCGTATTTCCTCATATTCGGTGATCGGAATCGGATTACTCCCCTTGAAATCCTTATCGGTTTTTGGGAAGTCGCCTTTTTCTAGTACTGACGAATTGGATGAAAAAGTGTTCTCCTGGGTTGCTGTTTCCGGTGCAAATTCCGTCGTAAGGAGATTTGCGGAATCCAATGGTGTATATTGTCCGAACGAATCAACAACGCCCCATTGAGAACCAAGGCGAACAGGAATAAAGCGGGATGAAATGTGCACGGGATCAAAATCAAGGTATGGCACTGTCGGTATAACTTTTCTCTGATTGATGTCCCATAAGGAGTTTGTACCATTGAGATTGATTATACCAAAGGTTGAATTGCAAAACCTCCCTTTCCATTCAAAGCCTGTTGGCTGGATAAAACCATCAGTATATACATATGCTCCCCAAAGAACACTGTTGGATTCAAATGCGGTTGAGACCATTGTCGCTGTATTGAATTCCCAGAAAGTATTCATAATATCATCCAGAAAAATCTTAAACATCGGCTTTGTTAATTCTTCGCCATGGGGAGAGAGCAGTAGTGCAGTGGATTCAGAAAAATCAGTAAATGGCCTTGCCGCCCAAAAAAAACCATTTGTGAATGTATGGAGTACCATGTACTTTGATTCGACAACCGTAGTTCCATCCTCCTCTACCAGTCCATATAGTGAATAGGTTACAGGATTGTCCGGAAGATATCGAATGCGTTTGATGGTTTTATAGAGGCCATCGGCCCGCATAGCGTAGTTCGAAAAAATCCATGTCAAGAAAACAACGATCATCTTATTCATCTTGTATTCCCTCCAAAACCGGCCATGGTCCGCTTGATGCAAAGAACACGCAAGGGAAAAGAATCAATATCCCTGAAATGGCCTTTTCGAGAGCAAAACGACAGCAGTTATTGCTTCGGAACTGCCTCCAAAACATGCCGGTAAGTCTCCATGACGGGTTCTTTTTCAACGTTCAACCCTATGTCATCTCGAATACGATACGATAATAATGGAAAAACGTCAGTGAAGGATGGACATCAGTTGCTGTAGAGATTCTTTTCCTGTCAGTGGAAGATTCCGGTCTTGCGCAACAATTTTTGCAGCAAGAAGCCGGTTGATGACAGATTCCGATTCGGAATAGACGATTTTCAGCAATTCACTGTGAAGGCTGAATCGCTCGCTTTGCGAGAGTTTCCGACAGGCCTTGATGGCACCGTTATGCATTTGCGTATGGTTTGACAGGAGTATACTTCTAATCAAGTCCACATCGCCTTCTTGGCAAATGCAAGGAAGGAGCATGGCGGTGTCTTCCTTCCATGATTCTTTTGCCCCCGTCATGATTTTAACAATCGAATCTCGTATCTGCCCCGCATAGGGTTTTACGACATCTGGATGCTCACGAAAAGAATAGTACAAAAGCAAGTTGATACTCAACAGCAGTTCACCGATGGATTCTGCATGAGGTGCGGAGGATAACTGGTGTGAAGCGATGCGTTCCAATTGCCACGTTGCAGAAGAGACAACACTTGGACGATCCCCATGCTTTCCCTTGAATGCGGTATACGATATTAGAACGTCATTATCGCGAAGCAGTTTCTCAAGTATTTTTCCTTCTAGTTCAATACCCCCTGCCTGGATTGACAGCATAGTGTTTATGCGAACGTCAAACGGTTGTCGGGTATCCGTCAGAAGGGCATCGCGGAAAACGGGGTCAATAGAAGCGCCAAGAGAGGATGCCGCATTGGAAATCCACATTTTTTCCATAGGCGAAAGGGGAACTCTCTGACTGGTTTGCAAATACCAGCCATGCTGGTAGATATCCGTAAGCAAGGCCTGCGATGTCTCGTCCACAAGCCAATGGCCGAGAACCTCGACAGCCCTTAATCGCCGTTGGGTATCGGAAGAGGAGAGTTCGTTGCGGAATACGCGAACCAAGGCAACTCTGTCTTTAGGTGTCGTGATTTCGTCAAGGAACATCTTCCGACGTTCCATGCTTTCCCATTCATAACCTGAAAGGTGAACCTCTCTTTCCAGAATTGTGGCAAGTTCTTCCACCAACGTGTCCGGAGAAGGAATATCGGACGGTAGTTTCGTAACAAGTTCGGCGATAGTTTCTCGTGTGTTCTTGTTGCGATTGGCCCTCCATTCGTGAATTGAGGAAAAATCTTCAGAAAGGCATGGGAGGGCAAGCGAGCCGACCAAGATACAAAATAAAAAGTCACGAAGGGTTTTTCTTTTCATGGCAAGGTTAAAAGGTTTGTTCGAAAAGGATAAACAGAGAGTGTTCAAGTTCGCCTGATTTGATTTCTCCATCCCATTCAAAAGTTGGTAATGTTCCAGAACTGGGGACGGCGGCGTGAGCCGCCTGTGAAGTTCCGGGTTGCGCCGGAAGCGCATTCACGGGATACTTGTTCCGGCTTCAACCTCGAAACAGAAGGTACCCCGGAATGCAGTTCAAGATTCTATCCTCCCTCGGCGTCTGTGTCAAAGACAACGGCTTCTCCATCGACGAACTCGTCATGCGCCTCGACGCGCTGTTCCAAGAGAAGGGCTTCCCCGGCATCGTCGCCCAGATCCTGATGCTGGTGGACGAGAACCTGGCCCTCCGGGCCATGGACGGACGCGAACTGCCCGTGAAGTGCCCCCGTTGCGGGAAGTCGCTCTTCGTCCTGGACGGCTACCGGAGCCGCCGCTTCGGGACGCGGCTCGGCACCGTCGAGCTGCCGTCGGCGCACCGGGCGAAGTGCCGCCACTGCGGCCACTCCTGCGTGCCGCTGTTCCTGCTCTGCGGCATCGGGAGGCACCAGTCGGCTTCGGACGGTCTCCAGAAGATGGCCATTGAGCAGTGCGTCGAGACGAGCTACCGGCGCGCGGCAGGGAATCTGCGCGCCCTGGCGGGCGTCGTCCGCTCGCACACCTCCTTCCACCGGTGGGTCCTCAAGACGGACGCCGACGAGATCAAGGTCCCCGAGGACGCGGTGGACGCCATCCGCGAGCCGGCGGCGGAGGAGGGGGGGCCGCCTGGGGAGGACTCCGGGGCGAAGAAGGAACCGGCGTCGCTCTTCGCGGACGGCACACGCTACAAGGGCCGGACGGCGGGCGGACACGCCAGGGCGGGGACGCTGAAGGCCCTCGTCGGGGTCCGGGAAGACGGGAAGACGTTCGCGATCGGGGCCTGGGCGGACAAGTCGTGGGAGGACATCGGCAGGGAGCTCGAGGAAAGGAAGCTACGCTTTGCGGACGGGTCCATCCTCGTGACGGACGGCGAGCAGCCCATCGCCGACGGCCTCGCGGCGCTGGCCGACAGGCGCCAGCGCTGCCAGTGGCACGTGGCCCGCGACCTGTACTTCTCGATGCACGAGCAGGGTGCGAGTGCCGCCGACGTGCGGCCCTGGCGCGACCGTCTCTGGCAGGTGATGGGCGTGGAGCTGCCGTCGGAGGACTACGACGTGGTGCCGGAGGGCGTCAGGGCGGATGTCGGGCGGCGCCTGGCCGCGGCGGAGTCCGGCCTGCGCTTGCTGATCACCGAAATCCGCAAAGGAGGGTTCGGGAAGGCGGCCGAGTATCTGGAGAACGCCTCGCGCTCGATGTTCGGCTATGTCAGGCGATGGCTTGACCTCGGCATCAGCTGCCCGCGGGCCTCGTCGCTCATCGAGCGGGTGATGCGCGAGCTGGGGCGGCGCGTCAAGAAACTGGCCTACGGGTGGAAGCCGAAGGGCATCGAGAAGGTCACGCGGATACTGCTGCGCATCTTCACCGACGAGGAGGAGTGGGAGAGACACTGGCGGGAGCGCATGCGCATCAGCCAGTCCGTCGCGCTGACGTTTCGCATCGTCAAGGCTCCCGCATAGCGGGACGCCATCCCCAGTTCTGGAACATTACCAAAAAATGAAAGTTGACAGGAGGTTCATGGGGAAGTCTTTTGCTCGCTTTCGGTGTCGCACATGCACCACGCGGGAACATCCGCAAAATGAACGGCGATGTTCGGAATGGTTTCCCCCGAATAGACAACCCGTCCCTTCCCTGCTTCGGGGCAGAGTTCGGAAAATGCCGTCAGATGGCGGGTCATGGAGGCGTCGTATGTCGAAAGGAACAATCGTGAAAATTCGGAATTGAATTCCGAGATTTCACTATTTCCGCCAAGGAGATGGAGGAATTTCCCATCGGCCGCCCTTGAGGGGTGGAGGTCATGGAAAATGATTCCGGTAGGAAACGGCGCTATGACCAATCAGACGAGCAATTTGAACAAATCAAGGGCCGCGATTTTCGAAGGACGGTTTTCCAATTCTCGAGGATCGAGATCGCTCGGTGGAGCGTCGAGGGCGACTTGGAAGGCATAGGGGGTGCCAAGTCGACGCGCGAAGTCGGATAATGCGGGCGACAGTGATTCGCGCGCCGAGGCTTTGCACTCGACGAGGAGAAAAGGCGCTCCCTCTTTTGCAACGAGAAAATCGACTTCCGCCCCGGGCTTCGTCCGCAGATAGTGCAGGGCAAAGTCCCCCAGTCCGGCATCGGTCCACCAGTGTACGCTTTTCAGCAGATGAGATGCGACGAGGTTCTCGGCCCTCGCTCCTCCGTCCGGCGCGAGACTCCAGTCCCAAAGGTAGATCTTCGACTGCTTCCGGATGGAGTTTGCGACATTGCGGTACCATGGTCTCACGGAGAAACACCAGTAAAGCGATTCAAGTATGCCTATCCACGCCTTGGCCGTGTCCGGCGAGACGGACAGGTCCGATGCGAGACCGGTGACGTTGATTCCGCCACCGACGCGGGATGTGAGCAACTCCGCGAGGGTTCTCACGCCACGAATGTCCTGGACTCGGCTGAGATCCCGCAGGTCTTCCTCGAACAGTCTCTCCAGACGGAGTCGTTTCCATTGGTTGTAAAAGCGCATCTCGCCCCGCAGAAACGGTTCTGGATAACCGCCGAAACGAAGCAGGGAACGTTCATCCTCGTCAATACCGAAATCGACAATCCTCAGTTTTGGTAGTTACCATTTTCGAGGAATGTCGATTTTAGAAATTCCCGTCGGCTTCAAGGGTATTCGGAAAAGGTGTTGGAAGTCATGCGATGCTGGATAGTATTCGGACTATCACAGGCCGAGGCGAGTTACCGCGTTTTCCCGCATCTTGTACTTCAAAATCTTGCCGGCGGGGTTCATCGGGGAAGGCGTCCATGTGTTCGATGTCATTCCGCAGATGGAAAACACTCCGCAAGAATCGTGTCAATTCCGTTGTAATTGATGAATCTGGCGGTCTGACCATGGGGCAGATCGGGACCGGAATAGATGACGTTTCGGCTGGCAACGGAATCGGCAAATCCGGAGACCTTTTCCAAGTTCCTGGTGAAGTCGGACGAACGCCCGGTGGCGGCCTTGATCTCGAACAAATGGAGACGGCGGGATTCCTCTGCGACGAGATCGACTTCCGTTCCGCTTCGGTCCCGAATGAAGTACAGGTCGGGAGGAAGACCCCGGTTGAACTTGGCTTTGAAGGCCTCTGAGACAACCATATTCTCAAAAAGAGATCCGAACAGCGGATCCCTTGACACTTGATCAGGATGCCGAATGCCCAGAAGATGGGTCGCAAGGCCCACCTCCGTAAAGTAGATCTTCGGAGCCTTGACGAACCGTTTCCCGAAGTTCCGGTAGTAGCATGGAAGGAGGAAGATGACGAAACAGGCCTCAAGTATGGATATCCAATGCTTGATGGTGGGCATGGATACGCCCACGTCGCCGGCGATGGACTGGCAATTCGTCAGCTGCCCGATTCGACCGGCCAAAATGCGCAGGAACGATGCGAAAGCTCGATGGTCGCGAAGGTTCACAAGGCTGTTCACGTCCCGCTCGACATAGGTGGCGAGGTAGTTTTCGTACAGGTCGTACGGGGGGATGCCGTCCCGGTACAGTCGTGGCATGAAACCCCGAAACAGCAACTCGTCCCGCGAGGTGCATACGCCTGCCGCCGAGAGTTCAGCCATGGATAGCGGCAAAAGGGTGGTCAAGGCGACCCGTCCGGCCAGTGACTGCGACAATCCCGCCTTCAGTGCCGGCTGCTGCGATCCGGTAAGAATGAACAAGCCGTTTACCCCGGCATGGTCGTCGACAAAGACCTGTATCCGATTCAGGAGTTCGGGGCAGCGCTGCACTTCATCGATCAAGAGAGGTGGTGGATGATTGAGGAAGAACGACGCCCCGTCCTCCTGAATCTCACGCAGTGTTTCGGGGTTTTCGAGGTTCAGGTATTCGCGGGTGGGGAACAAATGCCGAGCAAGGGTTGTCTTGCCCGACTGCCGGGGACCTAGAATCGAAACGACGGGAAACGTCTCCGCCATTCGTTTCAGGTAGGGGGTTATGGCACGCTCGATCATGGTTCGCTCCAATCGGCGTGGATAATAGCATACGTCCCGGCTAAATCAAAGTGGAATTTTGATTCAGCCGATTCCCAGCTTCTTCACCGCGTTTTCCCGCATCTTGTACTTCAAAATCTTGCCGGCGGGGTTCATGGGGAAGGCGTCCATGAACTCGACGTAGCGCGGAACCTTGAACTTGGCCATGTGCGCGAGAACGTACTCCTTGATCTCGTCCTCGGTAGAGGTCTCGCCCTCCTTGAGGATGATGCAGGCCATGACCTCCTCGCCCATCGCCTTGTCCGGGACGCCGATCACCTGCACGTCCTGAATCTTCGGGTGCGTGTACAGGAATTCCTCGATCTCGCGCGGGTAGATGTTCTCGCCGCCGCGGATGATCATGTCCTTGAGGCGGCCCGTGACGCGGTACACGCGGTGGCCCGTGTCGGGACGCAGCTCGGAGCAGCAGAGGTCG
>JAEEGL015380297.1_pt1 | contig 13887 bp, 5 predicted proteins | sample 9134231 | NCBI WGS metagenome assembly JAEEGL01 (sample SAMN16246548, study PRJNA631951) | gut metagenome | biome: gut microbiome; feature: rumen; material: fiber-attached | host: Bos | place: Iran: Karaj | collected 2018-10
CAAAGGATTGTGCAATATTTTAAAGACTTACGAAAGACGTGGGATTATTAGGCGCTTACGCTATAAGCCTGTACTTCCCGACATCGGGGTCGAAACTATATCCATACTGGTTAAACATAGCCTTAGTTTATCACGATGGCCTGCGGTCGTAATGCTTAGTTCCGTGCAAATGCACAAATCACGTCTAAAGTCGAGTTTAGGGTTGAATCGTCACATAATATTAACGATTCAGCCATTGTGTGAGAACGCCGTAGGGTTGAATCGTCACAAAATATTAACGATTCAGCCATTGTGTGAGAACGCCATAGGCGTTCAATAACAATAGACCCCGGTTGGCGCGTAGAGATTACCGGTGGATCAAAGTGTTCCCCTCTTTTTTCCAAAATTTTTTGCCGCCAATGGACTGGCAAAAAGTTGGGAGAAGGAGAAAAGAAACTGCCTCATCTCCCGGCGTTGCCGGGGCTATTGATATGCAAGCTCTAACGGCTTATGTACGGCTGAATCGACAAATATAACCACAACCAGTCTATTCGCAGAATGATGGTTTCATAAATTTATAGCATTGTGCTGTAGAATCGTCAGAACATGTTGATGCTTTTCCGCTGCATACGGGGGCATTGCCATCCAGACAAAGCGGCATGTTGTTTTGTAAACAGGCGGGTTGACTGTTTGTGCAGGCGACCGCATTGTTCGTCTTTGAAATCGAGATGGGAATATCAGCCACGGATTCACACGGATTCCATTGGCAGGTCATAGGATAGTATAATGCTTCACAACTACATTTGATGGATTCGTCAAAATCTTCCACGACTTCATCACTCACATCACAAATCGTTTCTTTGTTATTTGTATCCTCGCAACAGCATCGATACCGATGGCTTTCGTTTTTGAGTGTCCAGTTTGCCGAGTTGATCGTATCTTCACTTCTATGAATGATGGATGATGAACAGCTGCCTGATGTTCCATTCAAAAACAGTGCACTCAGAATGCCTTTCAGGTTCATTGCCGTATTGCTGTAAACCGTTCCAACAAATGCATTTTTGTTGAAATCGTAATACTCATAAGTTGAATCAGTAATATCATCGTCGTTAGACATGATATAAACGAAACTGTTGATATTCTGCATGCTGCCTGCAGCACTCAAAGTCTGAATAAAACCGCCAAAATAGCCCAAAAGCGCGGAATGGCGAGGCACTTCAATTCTCGTTTCAGAGAGAACATCGCTGATAGTCAGTGAACATTCTTCGCAGCTTCCAATGAATCCTGCAATGCTGTAGAGAATTTCTGGCAGAGCGATTTGCATCTGGGATGTGACATTTGAAATAAACAGAGATTTGGTGGCAATGCCGATGGCACTGCCGACGTAAAATGAAGCAGATTCGATGCGGCCATTCAATTCGACATCCTGAATCGTCGACGTTTCACAGGTGCCGAACAAGCCTCCGGCCTCAGATGAACCGCTGACGGCTGTTTCCATATCATAGCCGGTGATATTGGTATTCACCGAAGATAAACGTACATCAACTTTGCTTGCGGCACCGGCGATGCCGCCCAATTTTTCCATATATCCAGTAATTTCCGAAGTGATACTGGTATTAGATATCGACAAACCATCGGCAGAACCCGCCAGACCGCCAACATTTTTCCATCCTTTGATTTGGGATTTCAGTTTCAGGTTTTGTATGGTTATGTCGTTTCCAATGCCCAGTATACCGCCGATTTGATATCCATTATCATTGCCTTCAACATTGGCGTTGACTTCTGCATCCTGTATTTGTATGCGATTGCCATTGCCAACCAGACCGCCAATATTATGGTAGAAAGACTTGAGTTTTATGCTGCTTTCGCTGTTCTCCTCAATGTTTCCAATCGTCACGTGATTGAGCATGACATCGATGGCATTGCCAAACAGACCACCCACATCATACATTCTTCTTTCATCGACAATATGCGTGGCGGAATTCTCGGCATCCATGCTGAGGTTTTGGATCTGCAGTGTGTCAGCAGTGATGTTTTCTGCATTGCCTGCGATACCTCCCAACCCGATCGTCCACGAATGATTGTTCTGAATGGAAAAATCCCCAATGGATATATTGGTTAGATCTGTATTTGACAAATGTCCGGCGATGCCGCCCAACCACATGGATGATGGCAGACATTGACTGCAATTGTACTTAACCGATTCATCAATCAAGACTTTATCGAGCAGAATATCACTTATCAAAAGTATATGTTCATTTGTATTTGGGATTTTTGTTTTGCCAATGATACCTCCGAAATGGCGATTGGTGTAGGATGCATCGGAATCGTCATTATCCATGTTATATAAAGATAAATGAATCTGATTCAGATCGATGTGTTCAATGGTTGCCTTGTGGGTATTATTGTCCGAGATTGAATACAATCCGATCAAGCCACCTACATTTGCCTGTCCGGTGAGTGATATAGAAGCATGGTTTTGATCTTGTTCAGAGACATTCAGGATTTCTGTGATATCATTTGCGATACCGATAATGCCGCCGATTCCGGTATCCTGTGTCAGCGATATTTCGTGGTTGTTTGCTTCCAGCTGGACATGAAGCTTTAGGCCGTCGATTGAAATGTCACCTTCTGCTATGCCAATCAAGCCGCCAGCTGCAACAATACTCTCGGTTTTGATGACATTCGGCGTATCCACAGATACGCTGCGGATATGCGAATCTATCGCAACGCCGGCAAGCAGGCCAAAATGTTCAGCATCATCATAAATCAGATCACTGTTTTGGTAGACGATCGTTAAGTCGTCGATATAACTGGATTTGAGCGTTGAGAAAAAGCCAATGTCGCTGTTATCATCTGCGAAACCGCCGTTAAAAGTGATTGTTTTTTTATTGCCCAGAACGATGAGGTCTGTAGATTTTGCTGGGGTCCACGGCTGAGTGACAGCGATGTCGTCGATAAAGACGATGGCATCAAATTCACAGTCTTCGAACACTTCTGCGTCACAAATATATGCATCGCCGTTCTCTTTATGATCGGCTTTTTGGGTAAGCATGTCGCCGACAGCGACCAGTGTTTCTTCTTTTCCAATGCAGTAGGCTTTTACCCATCGAGATCCGAGTTGTACCTGGGTGATTTCGCCATTTTCACACTGGACGGTTGATTGACACTGGCCCTTTTCACATTTTTGCATGTTACTGCATTTATTATTGCATTCGCCGCAATGATTGCGATTGGTCTGTGTATCGACAAGAATATATGAATAATCATCTCTGCAGAGCGTGAAGTCTGTACAGGCATTGTTGTCTTTGTCAATATTGATTCTGGTGTATTTGCCATTTTCGCAGTAATGCATCACCGAGCGATCGGAGTCGCAAAAAATGGGGGAAGTCTCATCACTGCATTCACCGCAATGACCAAAGACCGGAGGGTCAATTGATGTGATTTCGGGCAGATGTTTTATTACTTTTAACGGATCGATGGGTGGTTGTTCGGGATCGGGAACAAAATCATTGGTACAGCTATTGTCAAGATGCCACCCGTATTCGTCGCAAATATACATTTTAGCGCTATTATTGTCGTAAACCGTTCTTGGACAAGCTGTATTCACCTCATCGCTGCAGATGTTGCAGGGGTTTACGCAATCCTGTGTGCGTGCGTCGAATCCGAATCGACAGGTCCTCGGATCAGACCAACGGTTTCCACTTGGTCCCAGTTCGCACCGTTGTAGCAGACAGGCAACACTATTATCCGATTCTTTTGGACATTGAATCGCGCCAAGCTGGCATAATTCAGCGCATTGGCTTCGAGAAATATCAAAACCATTGGGACAGGTGATGCTGTCGGACCATTGAAACGTCATCGTGTCGCTGTTATAATTGCAAAACTGATAGGAACAGGCATTGGTTGGATACGTCAGACAGGATCCCTGAATTTCATTTAAAAAGCATACAGGTCTGCATGTTCCGTCGGCAAATCCTCTGCTGCATTCAATATCTCGCTGCCAGGTATCGTTATCACAAACATGCAGGATACAGCTTTTACGCGTATTCGCCGAAACGAATTCAACGCAATCGACATCGTTGTCGCTGCAGTAACAGGATTCGGGGCATACAAGAGCAGATTGTGGATAACATTGGTCCAGACATTCCTTTGTATCATGAATTTGATAGATGCATATGCTGTCTCCATCATCGCAGATAGGGAGACTACAGCCCGCAGCAAGCGTCAGCAAACTGAGTGCGGGTATCAGAGTATGGCGAACGATTCGTGGAACATTGGGTTTCATATTCAAATCTCCTATGGCTGGCAGAGCACTGCCAGATTCGGATGGTTAGTCGTTGAGCGAACAGAAAGAGGGCACCATGATTTTATAGCATTTGGGGGTGGAGCCATCGGTGCATGTGGGGGTATTATTTGAAGCGCAGGCCGGACGTGTGTCGTCAAGGCAAAGGGGGATTTCTCCTTCGTCACAAACCATTTTATTGTCACTGCAAATTCCATTTGCAATATCATCTGATTCACGATTTACGGGCGATATCGGCACAGGCAGGATGAACGCTCCATTCGCATCCGGATTTAGTTGTGCGATGAGGGCATCGCAATTCATATCACAATCTTCCTGCGCTTCAGAAGTACAGCCCTCGATGGCAGTCTTGAATTTTTCGACATTGCAGGATAGAGAATGGTATAGTGGAATACAATCATTTAGATTGACAATATATTTAATACTATCTACGATTGTCGAACATTGTTGATTAACATCGCAATCCCAACCAAGATTGGATAAGTCATTTATCGACTCTAAATATACTGTTGTTTTTTTAGATACAGATGAATCTGTATTTCCGCTGCCAGTATCACAATCATCGGCATTATCGCAGGTGGTGAGTTGAGCACATTCAAAATTTGAATGTTTAGAATGGGAATCGTTGATATAAAGATCATCAGTGGGGGTACCGTTTATATATTCAAACAAGGTAGGGGAGAAAAACGGTAAATAACTCTGTGTTGACTTATCTATACAAAGCGAGTGTACTTCGTTATCGACGCTGTCACACATATCATTATAACATGCAATTGATTCATCATCTGTATCTTCGGATGATTCAGTGTTACAGTCGTCACAAATGATATTTCCAATCGCCAGATTGTTATTCAAATAACCCGCATATCCGTTAAGGCCGAGGTGTAAAACAGACGTATCAGCGATGGCTTTCGAGCCATACCAATATCCCGCAAATATACGTTTGGATTTATTTGTTTCATCACCGCTGCAAGCTGACAAGGTATGAATGTTTGAGACTGCGGTGGTTGCCAATGCAGTCAAGGTAATCGTTTTAGGATTGATTGGGCCAACGATTCCGCCTCTGTAAGCACCGCTTTGCTTACTGATATTGTTTCGTCGAATCGTTGAGTATGCAGCTATATAGGATAAATTCAGTGTACGGTTGCTGTCAGCGATGCTGCCAATTAAACCACCAGAAGAAGCTGCAGAATTAATGCTTGATTCAACAATGCTACGTGTAATTGTATTATTTTTTCCTCTTACGTGTCCAATCAATCCGCCAGTGCAGCAGGCCTTAGACTGAATCTTTGATGAGGATATGGCATGATTGACATTTAGGGTGCTATTGGATGTTCCAATGAACCCACCGATTTTTTGATTACCAGAGATATTCAGATTATTGACGGATGTATCTGAGATTGTTGTATTCGATTCATTTCCGGCAATTCCGCCGAGGTGTTCTCCTCCGGTAATTATAACATCTTTTACGGAGGAATTTCTGACAGTTAGGTTAGACGCATTACCGACCATTCCACCAACAATATTACCAGCGGCTTTTAGTATCAAAGATTCCGCATGGCTGTTATTGAATTCAACGGAAGTCGCATTTCCGATAAAGCCACCGATCTTTGTGCTGCTCTTAATTTTGGAACTATCGATTTCAACACGATGAACATCGGCTGCATCAAAGATGCTGGATTCTGCCTGGCCAGCAACGCCACCGACAGCGGTTTTACAGCTCAATTTAATGGAATCTGAAGTGTCATCTTCATTTCCAACATAGATATGATTATACTCACTATTCTTTGTAATGCCGGATATACCGCCGATATAGGTGCAGGCCGCATTCGTTGAATGAAATGTAAATGATTCAATTCCAGAATCGGTTATATGAATATTATCATAAGCGACGCCAGCTATGCCACCAATCATAGAGGAAAAAGATGTTGTATCTGCAATTGAAAACTGTTTAACGTGCACATCTTCAAGTGTGACATTTCGTAAATCACCAGCAATGCCACCAAGTCTTGAAGAATCTTTTAGCAAATTGATCGACTTACCATATAATTCTTCATCCAGACTCACGTCATTCAGTTTAATGTTTCGAATATCAACGATCGGCAATTTGGGAGAAAATGTGAATCGAACGCCACCCAGAACGCCGCCGAAAAACCGCATATGTTTCTCAGTACTTTTAGGTTGCAGCTCTTCGTCCTTGTTTAGAAGCTTCAGCTGGACATGGTCAAGTTCGAAATTCTGAATTTGTACAAATTGTTTCTGAATTTCCATATTCATTGGAATTTGTCCGACAACACCGCCAACACAATCTTCTCCAGAAACAGAAAAGGATAGTGGTTCAGCGTCCTCATTATCTATTTTTTGTGGCGTAACAATCGAAGTATCATATCCAATCCAACCGATTAGTCCACCTACATTTCTGGTTCCGGTAACTTTTATTCCTGTATCAATACCATTTTCCAATGTTTCAGATTTGGCATATACATTCGACAATTCAGCAATATTCTTTGCAACACCAATAACACCACCCACACCAGATTCAGACTGAACGATGTCTTCTGATGATAATTTATTGTCTGCAATTAGTTGGATTTGCATTTTAACATACGACATAGACACATCATCATTGGCTCTACCAATCACGCCGCCTGCTGCCACCGTATTTGACACATTGATTGGTTGAGCTGTACTAATATCAATGCGATAAACATTGGATGAACGTACTGTTCCGGCAAGCATTCCAAAGTAGTCAGCCTCAATATCTGAAGCTGATTCAATATTTGAGTATTTAATAATTAAATCAGCGATATAGCTTTCATTTACTCGCGAAAACAATCCAGCATAACTGGTTTTATTTATCACCAATGGGTCTGAAAATCCGGCATTTATTGAAATGATTTTGTCGTTACCAAAAAAAATGCCGTTTTCCATCGGTTCCAAAGGCGTCCAGGGATCATTAATTTGAATATCTTCAACAAGAATATACGCATTATCCAAATTATCTGGCACTTTGCCAATCATTTTTAAGCTGTCGACACTTCCAACACAATAGGCATTCACCCATCGGGCTCCAAGCTGCAACTGCACATAATCTCCATCAGAGCATTGAACATTTGATTTACACTTGCCATGAATACAGCTTTGACTCGCTCCGCATTTAAAATTGCATTTACCGCAATGATTATGATTGCTTTCTGAATTAATCCAAACGTAACCATATTCGTCTTTACATGACAATAGTTGACATTGAGATAAATTATCTTCACATAAATTGGCTTTACATGTATCCATTTCTGTTTTTGAAGCCACTTGCTTACCATTTATGCAGCGATGCATCACTTCACCTGATGTGTTACAAAATACAGGAGAGGTATTTTCACTGCATTCACCACAGCGCCCATAAACATATTTCGCTTGTTCAAATTTTGAGTGGTCATCATGTTCATTGCGAAGCTCTTTTAGATATTTTGCGTAAAATTCTTCGCCTGTGATTTTTAGATGGACTTCTTGATCCTGGCTAAAATCATTGAAACAAGTGTTATCAATGCTCCATCCGCTGGTGCTGTCGCATTTGTATACAACTTTGTTATCTATGTCATAAATGGCATTCGGACATTCAATGCTGTCACAGATGTTACATGGGTTAAAACATGTATAATTGACTTCATCAAATCCATATTTACAATTGGGTAGACAAACGTCTTTGTTAAAACCTCCATCACAGGTCTTATCGTTTAGCCAGTTATCCTGTTCGCAAACCTGTATTGTACATTTGTGGTTTACTGATTTTGAGTGATAAGAAATACAACCTTCATCACCTTCTTCACAAAAGCAATCTTCAGGACAGACTTGTTTCGTTCCTGGTTTACATTTCTCTATACAATAAACTGACTCTACAATGTCATATCTGCAGACCAAATCCCCATCATTACACAGCGGCAGATCGCATCCGGATGATAGCGATAATGCCGCAATGGCGATGCATATTGCAATGGATTTGGTGTTTGCGTCGGCAAGAGACGTGGTATGCAAATATTTCATCGTATGCTCCGATGGATGTGTGGCCCCAGAAAACATCAATGCGCGGGCGTATTGCGCGAGCAATAGACCGCGCCGCAGGGCGTATCGCGCTGTTGCGCGATAGCCTGCGCATGATAAACATAGAACTATACAGAAAAAGCTTAACTTTTGAAAGCGTCACTTGCGCGTTGTTGTGGCGTGTGGACCCATTGGGGTGGTTCGGGGGGGGCATCGAAAGCCTTGGTTTGTATGCCACGTGCGGCGAAGACGCTTTCGCGGCGGGCAGCTTTGGCTGTATCTGGTGCCGCTGCGTCGATTCGGGCGTCGCAGAAATAGATTTGGTATGCGACCGGAAGCAAACATAATTCGATGGATGGCCAGGGAATATCTATACTTTGTGGAGGTTGGGTGGCTGTGTCGGATGAGGGCTGGCGGAGATTGTCGAAAACTTGTAGCGTTTTATCGCGTCCGAGTTGTTCGCACATCATCGTTTGAAGCATGGGCAGGGCTTCGCGGGGCATTTTGGCAATGAGTTCCCGCAGGATTGGCAATGCATCAGGTGCGTCGTTTTGAAGTTGGGTGACGATGGTATTAACGGCTTCGTCGTATGCCTGAAATTGGCAGAATAGCTCGATTTGCAGCGACAGCACTTCGCGGTGCAGCGGCGAGTTTTCAGGTAATCTGCGTATCGCCTGTATGAGTGTCTGAGCAGCGATGGGGGGATTATCCAGCTGGCAGAGCGCTTCGAGCAACTGCATTTCCGGTGATTCTGGACAAAGAACGGAGAGTTTGAGAAAAAAATTGTATAGTTTGTCGATGTGGCTGATATCGCGTCGTCTGGAAATGGACGAAATCCAGTATTCTCGCGCTTTTGGTGATTGAGCCAGTGCTTTTGCAGGAATGTCAGAATCGGGCAAATCCGCGTCGAACCAGCATAGTGCAGCTTCGGATATCGTTTGCGCATCGCCGTGGCTGATGGCGAGTTCGAGCAGTGAAGATTCGAGCGTTTGAGCGTGCATCGCGTGGCTGAGGGCGGCACGGCCGATTTGGTATCTGGCGCTGTTCACGCATTTTTGCCAGAAAGACGGCGCGATTGCACAGAATTCTGAACTGAGCGGCATCGCGGATGAGGGTGGTTGTTCGGATGCGCGTTCAATGGCGTGTGTGGCTGTGCCGAATTTGCCGACATCCGTGGCACAGACGGCGAGCAGCAGCCACATTACGGGGGATTCGCAGCCGTTGGCCAGATATTCTTCGATGGTTTTGTTGGCCTGTTCAAATGCGCCTATTGCTCGAAATGCTTGAATCGTAAGGTATTCAGCGAGTGGGCGCAGATGGTGGTTTTCACAGGAACGGCTGGGCGTGTGCGGATTTCGCAGCCAGAATGTCGCCCAACCGGTATCGCCGTTTTCGCGGCGTCTGAGCGTTGTGAGCAGCAACTTGAGTGTTTCGTCGGCGGCTGAAGTATTTGGTGAACGATGTAAAAGCCATGATTCAATGTCGTGGAGATTGCTGGATTCGGCTTGTAGCCATGAGCCAAAGTCGCTTTCTGATGGTACGATGCGCTGCATGTTGCTGAGTTTTGAAGCAACAATTGTATAGATTGCATGCCTTTGCGGGGCTGATGCATTTGAATAGAGCGTACAGATCCAAGGCATGGGAGAATGCATCACTGAGTGTATGAGTGTGCGTGCGGCCTGTTCCAGATCTGTATTATCGGAAGGAATTCGGTGGGCTGGATAGAATGTTATATCGGTTTTCTGTGATTCGGGAATACTGTCTGAAAAAAGCAGAAAAGACCTGAGTTCATCATTGGAAATCAGCGAAATATCCTGGTTATTCTTGCTTATACGTTGATATCTTTCGGAACGCAGAGGGGCAGTGTTGCAAGGCAACAATGCTGTGATCCATGTTTTTAGCTGGTGCAGGGTTTGAGTCGGGTAGGGTAGGGTTTCGCATGCGCTTATCAGGCGCTCGAAAGCGGGATTTTTTTTGATGAGACTGAGGACGGATGCAGTAATTTGTATAGAAGCCAGCGGCAGAATCGTTCTGAGATTGTCATCCGGATTTGTATGTTCGATGAGAATTTGAGCAATTTCGGCAGATGGTGCAGCAATCTGAAGGGTATTGGTGTGGCGGTATTTTCGCAGGCATGATGCGATTTTGCTGGCGAGTGCTTCGGGAGAAGTCGATATCTCGGCGATTCGGGCAAAACAGGCCTGGAGCGTGCGGTATTCAAAATCCGGCTGATTTTTGTCTGGCTGGGATGCGGGATCGAAATTTCCGGCTGTTTGGATGGCGCAGATGATGGTTTCTTCGGCTGTTAAAAACGGTACCATCTCGGGGGGCAGGTTCATGTGTGTGTCCAAAATACAAAAACAGCCATGAACTTTCGGTGCATGGCTGACTTGATGATGCGCAAATGATTTAACCGCGATAAGTGAATGTGAAGTGGAATTCGCAGATGTTGAACTGGTCGCCTTCTTCGATGCGTTTTGTATCGATGCGGTTGCCTTTGTATTCAATGCCGTTTGTGGAATCGAGATCCTTAATATAATACGCGCCATTTTTGAAGATCACGGCGCAGTGTTTTCGCGAAACATTGCCATCGCGGATGACGAGATCGGCCAGCTGTGAGGAGCGTCCGATGATGTATTTATCCTTATCGACGACATATCGTTGATTGGAAAAAAGAATATATAATGGTGGCTGGGCACCTGTATAATTATTTCTGTTGTTTTGATAATTCTGTCGCTGTGGTTGTTGGTATGGGGGATTGACGGGGGCAGTGAGGGAGGCGAGGACCATGGGCTGCGGCTGACCATTTTTGAGCGACTCAGAGACGGGTTCTTCGAAGATCGAAGGTGGCCGTCTGTAACTTCCAGGCGGTGTGGGCGGTGGAACGCGCTGACCCTGTGGTTGCTGGGGTGATTTTGGTACGGAAGGGTTGGGATTGTTCACGCCATAGGCCTGAGCATTGTTTACGGGAGAACGGCCATAACCCTGAGGCTGCATCTGTGGTTGTCTTTGTGCCGCCATGTGATTGGCGATGGGCTGATGCGAAAATGGCTGTGGATTTTGGCCCTGCGCGGCATCCGGCTGGTTATAGGGTTGTCTGCCATAGACATTGGGATCGCCGCCACCAAATTGATTTTGGCTGGTCAAATAATTGGACATTGCCTCGTTGAGCAATGCATCCAGCGTCGTTCCACGCCGTGCCGCCAGCTCTGAGAAAGCCTGCCAGAGTTCATCTTTGCAATAAAAAGCGCGTCTTGTCGAAGAATTGTCCATTATTACACCACATTATGTCAAATTGACGTGATCCGGCATTTAATCCGGAACACAAAATCAGCATCTTAACATAGCGCATTGAAAGGCGTTGTGCAACGATGATTGCGGTACAGCAGTGGGCAAAATGAAAATTCGCGCCGTATTCCGCAGGAATAGGCGCGAACAGCAAGCGTATCGGGCGATAGCCCGATAGCGTAGCAACATCATTATTATATCAATCGAAAAGCAGATGCTGTATGGGGGTTAGAGCGCATAATCAAGCGAATAACCGCTTTCTTCCTTGATGGATGAGAAAATGAGGAAGGTTTCCTGGCGCTGCAGACCGGGGAGTTTCGAGAGGGTATTCTTGATGAGTGTGGCGAGGTGGTCGATGTCGCGAAGGACGACATGAAGGACGTAATCGTAGCGACCGGTGATGTGGTAGCCGACTTTCACTTCGGGAATGTTGATGAGTTGCTCTTCGAATGAAGATATCGACTGGACCTGATGCTGGCTGAGGTTGATCATGATCAGGGCCTGGACATTATAGCCAATGGCTTTTGGATTAATCACGGCGCGATAGGCTGTAATAATCCCTTTTTCCTTGAGATTCTTAACGCGGTTGAGCATGGAGCTTTCGGCGAGTCCGTTGCGGGCAGCCAGCTCTTTATTCGAAATATCAGCCTGACGCTGAAGGGTTTCCAGGATACTTTTATCCAATTGGTTCATAAACGCGGCACTCCTTTGTTTTATGTAAGGGATCTGCACCGTAGGCGTTTGCTAAATGTGTGTCCATTGCCTACATTATTTTTTATACGACAAAATCGTCTTTTGCGCAAGTGAAATTTGAATTTACATCAGTTAATACATAATATTTTGAATTTTTTGTATTTTTATTAAAAAGAGGCGAAATGTATCAATGCAACAAAGTTGCGTTATTGCTGGTTGTGATAGTGAAAAGAGTTTGGTGTAAGATTCAAACCTACACAAAATCGGAAAATATAATTCAAATTGATTCATTTTGAAGTAGAGAAAAGTGGGGAATCAATATATTCTATGAATCTACGTGCGTATGCTTCGGAATGGAGAACCGGAGTGTACGAGCTTTAAAGGTTAAGAATGCGCGGTAATGAACCGTGCCCCTGCAGAGAGAAGGATATGAATCGAATCCGTTGCATGATCAATGACAAGCGGTATGAGATCGAAGGGTTGCCGCCGACGATGTCGCTGCTTCATTATCTTCGAGACGTGTTGCATCTGACCGGCACCAAGGAGGGGTGTAACGAAGGCGACTGTGGTGCGTGTACGGTTGTTTTCAAAGATGCATCAGCCAAGCCCGAGCCGCGCTATCGCGCTGTGAATTCGTGTTTGGTGCTGCTGCCGATGCTGCATGGCAAGAAATTCTATACGATCGAAGGCCTGGCCAAAGGCGAAAAGCGCCATCCGGTTCAGGATGCGATTCTTGAGCACTATGCCTCGCAATGCGGTTATTGCACGCCGGGTGTAGCGATGAGCCTGTTCGAAGCCACTTATCGCCACGATATGACGCAGCCCTGGCAGTTCGACGAGCAGATGGCCGGCAATCTCTGCCGCTGCACCGGTTATCGTCCCATCAAGGAATGCGTCCACGCGCTCGCCGGAACCGGCAATGACGACTTTGCTGATAAATTGCGCGAACCCGAAATGGCGCTCGATACGCTCGATTATGAATATGACGGCGTTCGATTCTATATGCCCGTGACGCTGGACGAAGCTTGCGATTTCAAATCGTCGCACAACGATGCGATGATCGTATCGGGATCGAGTGATGTTTCGGTGCTCATCAACAAGCATGCGCGCAAAAGCGCGAATTTCATGTGCTTGATCAATGTTCCGGAACTGAAGGAAGTCACGATCGACGATGCCGGCTTGCATATCGGTGCTTCGGCCCGTCTGGCCAATCTCGAGGCCATGTGCCAGGATAAATACGTGCCCTTCGGCCGCATCCTGCGCTTCTTTGCATCTCACCAGATCAAGCAGATTGCGACAGTTGGCGGTTCCGTCGGCGGCGCGTCGCCGGTCGGCGACTTTGCGCCGGTTTTGATGGCACTCAATGCCTCCGTTCGCCTGATTTCTTCGCGCGGCATCCGCAGCATCCCAATGAGCGAATTTATTCTCGGTTACCGCAAAACCTCGCTTGAAGCCGATGAATTCATCTATGCGTTCGATGTTCCCCCGATTCCCGACAATGCACGCTGTGCATCCTACAAGATTTCGAAGCGCCTCGAGCTCGACATCAGCTCGGTTTCGGGCACCTGCTACGTCGAAACGGA
>JAEEGL016224583.1_pt1 | contig 13887 bp, 17 predicted proteins | sample 9134231 | NCBI WGS metagenome assembly JAEEGL01 (sample SAMN16246548, study PRJNA631951) | gut metagenome | biome: gut microbiome; feature: rumen; material: fiber-attached | host: Bos | place: Iran: Karaj | collected 2018-10
AAACGGAGATTATCTGTTATTCTTTTTATATTACAAAAATCAATTAAAAAAGGAGATGATTCGTTTGGGCGCCGTTCTTGAAAAAATTAAAGACGTTATCGGCGTGGAGGGTACCGTAAAGGAAGTATTCGTTCCGGCAATAAACTTTACCTCGGCGAACATCACGCTGGGCGGCGCGGGCTATCCCATAGGGCAGTTCCACCAGCAGTTCCTCGCCTACGTGGAAGGGCTCGATACCGAACAGGCGGGGCGCATCTCGCTGATCAACGGCCTGTGGGACGCCTTCAACGACCCCATCATGGGCAGCATTACCGACCGTACGCACTCGAAATACGGCCGCCACCGCCCGTATCTGATCATTTCCGCCATCCCCTTTGCTCTGGCGTATATCTGCAAATGGACCTCTTTCGGCATCTCCGGCACGGGCAACCTTTCCGCCGTGTGGTGGTGGTATCTGTTTGCCGCCATCCTCTACAGCACCTCCTACACCGTTGCCGCGATCCCGCACGAGGCCATGCTGCCGCTGGTGGCGCCCTCGTATTTCCTGCGCACGCAGTTTAAGATCGTGGAATACATGATGAACTCCGTGGGGCAGGTCAGTTCCTGGGTGTTCACGGCGCTGGCGATCAGCGGGTTCAACGTAAAAACCGCCCTTACGGGGCTGCCCAACCCAACCCCGGCGGACCGGGGCAACTACGCCATGATCGGCATCATCCTATCCGTGTGGTTCTTCTGGCCGCTGGTGTTCTGCTTCTTCAAAACCTCGGAGCCGCCATCCATCAGCCAGCCGCACGAGCCGCTGAACTGGCGCTATCTGGTGCATGAATATAAATTAGTGTTTTCCAACAGATCCTTCCGGCAGTATTTCATCATCCAGCTCTTCTATTCCCTCTGCCACAGTTTCTACGGCATCACCGACCAGTATTTCATCATCAGCGTGGCGGACCTATACAAGTATTTCAACCTGTTCAACATCATCGCGGGCACCTCGGAATTTATGGGCTCGCCCCTCAATTACCTGCTGGTGCGCTACAAAGGAAAAACCTTCTGCGGGAAACTCTTGGGCCCGTTTATGGTGCTCGGCCTTGCGCTCAACGGGCTGATCTCCCCGAAAACGCCCTCCAAGGTTTCCACCGTGATCATGATCTCTTCCGCCATCCTTTATAACTTCGGGTTCTCCGGCCCCGGCTTTGTGGCGGACAACATCCGCCCCGACGTGACCGACGCGGACGAACTGATCACCGGCCGCCGCCGCGAGGGCGTGATCGCCACCTTCTATTCCCTGTTCCGCAAGACCATCGGCAGTTTCATCAGTTACGCGGTGGGCTGGGGGCTGAAGCAATTTCATTACGACCCGAAAAAGCAGGCCCCCGCGGACCAGACGCCCCTCTCCATTTTCGGCCTGCGGCTGAATTTCGTGTATATCCCCACGGCGCTGGCGCTCTTATGCGTGCTTTGCATCTTCCGCTACGCCATGACCAAGGAAGACCACGAACTGATCCAGCGGATCATCAAGATCCGCCACGAGACCGGCAGCGTGGAAGTGACCGAGGAACAGAAACGGCGCCTCGAAAAGATCACGGGCGTAAAATGGGAAGACATGTGGATCGGCAACCCGGCCATGCCGGAAATCAGCGAATAATGATGAAAGGTCCCGTACCGGTCGGTACGGGACCTATTTTTGCGTTTGTTTTACGGGAACGCCGGTCAGATGAGGCCGAGCGCGGTGAGCAGATGGTAACTCATCATGTTCATCAGGATAACGCCCACGATGGCGATCGCCTCGGCGGGGATGCGGGCCTCGTCCACGTTCAGGTCGGCCCGCGCGGCGGATTTATAGAGGCTCAGCAGGCGGCCGCTCTCAACGCCCACGCGCAGGAGTTCGTCGCTGGCGGCATAGAGCAGCGCGTGCAGCGCAAGTTCGCCCGCGATGTGCTCGTAACTCATCAGGTAATCCACGCTGCCGTCTTCGTTTTTGAGCATCTCTTCGCCCTGCTGCGCGTAGAGATCCTCCACGAGATTGCGGAACACGGCGTAGTTGAAGATCTGCGGGTTCTTTTCGATATCCACGCGGATATACACGGTGCCGTCGCCGTCTTCCACGGTGGTGTAGGTGAATTCGCAGCTCTCGGCGATCAGTTCGGCAACCTCTTCGGGGTTATCCACACGGATGAACACGTATTTCTTCATCACCTCGGCCATATCGGCGAAGGTGATCTTTTCGGCAGGCTCCTCAGGCTCTTCGGGCTCGGTGGGCTCGGTGGGATTCGTGGGATTGGAAGGATTCGAGGGGTTCGAGGGATTGGAAGGATTCGAGGGATTCGAGGGGTTGGAAGGCGCTTCGGTTTCGGGCTCGGGCTTTAAGGAATCGATCGTATCGCTGATTTTATCTTTGGCCTTATCGAGCATTTTCGAGGCGTAACTGCCCATTTTCTCGTAGACCTTGGCAAGCAGCCGGGAGGTTTCGTCCACGGCGGATTTCACGTCTTCCACCGTGATTTCGGTGTTTTTCGCTTTTTCGGTGAGCACGCGGAGCAGCCGGACCGAAAGCACCGAAAGTTTGCTCGCGGCTGCCGCTCTTTCCTGCAGGTCCGCCTGCACGGCCGTTACCACGTCCGCAAGATCGGGGGCCTGACGGGACGCTGCCAGCGCCGAAAGCGGGCAGGCCAGCAGCAGCGCTGCGGCAAGGAGAACGGCGATCATTTTTCTTTTCATAAAACACACCCTCACGTTCGTTGTTATTTCCTTCCTAAAATAGCACAAAAAGACGCAAAAGTCAAGCCGGGGCGCGCGCAAAAAAACGCGCTCACCCGAATTTCAGGATGTCTTCAAAATAGATCCGTTTGCCGTCCAGTTCCAGATACTGCCGCTGCTCGTTGATGCACTGCACAACGCCGTTTACGGGCGTATAGTGCCCCTTATAGAAAAACACGAGCCGCGTTTCGTCGCCCACGCACAGCCGCCGCAGGATGCGGTCGATCTTTTCGATCTCCTCCTCGTCCAGCGCCGCGCGTTCCTCGGCGCTCTGCTCGCGCAGCCGGAGCGCTTCCTCCAGCCCGCCCAGCGCCGCAAACGGCATAAACTGCTTTGCCCGCGCCGCGCGCGGCATGTTCGGCCTTGTTTTATCCACCGCTCTTATGCCCTCCGATCTGGCAGTTCCGCTCCCGCGTTGTGGCGGCCTCGTCGTAATCCATGCCCCGCAGGATCGCGTTTTTGCCGTAGCGGTGCTTGATGCTCAGCACCGCCGTTTGCAGTTCCAGATCCCGCCGGTCCGCCGAATAATCCTCAAACATGCTGAGCTGCACGTCCCCCTCCGGCTGCACGCGGTTGAAGCAGATATTGATGCGCCGCACCGGCAGGGCGGGATTCGTGATGCGGTTATACAGCGCCGTTACGGCCGGGATCAGCAGCGAGGGGGCGCTCGTGGCGTGCGATACGGAAGTGCTGCCGTGCGCGGCCGGCGCCTGCAGCGTGTGGGAATAGGCCACAAACAGCGTTACGGATCCCGTAAGCAGCCCGTTTTTCGCGAGCCGCAGGCAGAGGAGGTCCGTCATCTCCTTTACGATCACGCGCGCCTCGTCGTAGGAATAATCGCGCATCAGCACCTGCCCCGCCGAAACGGAATTGTTTTCGGATTTATAACTTTTGATATCCGCCATGGTGACCGGCTCGCGCCCCCAGGCGTGGTCGATCAGCAGTTCGGCGTCGATCCCGAATTCGCGGTAAAGCAGGTCCTCGTTCGCGCCCGCCACACCGCGCATCGTATAGATCCCCCGCCGCGCCAGCCGCGCCGCCGTGCCGGGCCCGATCCGCCAGAAATCGGTGAGCGGCTTATGGTCCCAGAGCCGCTCGCGGTAACTCTGCTCGGTGAGTTCGCCGATAAAATCGGGCGCGTGCTTGGCGATGATATCCAGCGCGATCTTCGCGAGATACAGGTTTGTGCCGATGCCGCAGGTGGCGCGCACGCCCGTGCGCCGCAAAATTTCGGCCATCACGCCGGCGGCAAGTTCCCGCGGTGTTTTCTTATACATCGCAAGGTAGTTCGTAACGTCGATAAACGCCTCGTCCACCGAATATACGTGCACGTCCTCCGGCGCGAAAAAGCGCAGGTAGATTCCGTAGATCGCCGCCGAATATTCGATATACAGCCGCATACGGGGCGTGGCCTTGATGTATTTGAGGTTTTTCGGGATCTCGAACACGCGGCAGCGGTTTTTTACGCCCAGCGCCTTCATGGCCGGCGACACCGCAAGGCAGATCGTGCCGTCGCCGCGCTCGGGATCCGCCACCACCAGGTGCGCCTCCATCGGGTCCAGCCCCCGCTCCACACACTCCACCGAAGCGTAAAACGATTTCAGATCGATACAGATATAATAACGGTCGCCCATAAGCGCCTCCCGCAAAAAACAAAAAAGTGGAACATTTGTTCAATATCATCATACCCCCTTTCGGGGCGTTTGTCAAGCGGGAAATTTTACACAAAACGCGGGGACCCGAAAACGGGACAGCATAATTCGGCGCGGCCTGATCAGAAAGCATTTTGAAAAAAAATTGACGCGCCGAAAATGAAGACGCCCGCAAGCGGGCTGAGGAAGGAATGAAGACGCTTCGCTAATGAAGAAATTATAAAAAGCAGACTGATTTCGATTTCAGTCTGCTTTTATTAAGTGCGCAATTCCTCACCACATGGATCTGCGGTGAAAAACGACCTTATGACGGTCGGGCGAGCTGCCGGTTCCTTCGGGCGGAAACGTTTTGCAAGGCGTCGATCCGCATTTTTGCTTAGTGGTAGTTCACCGCCACGGCGAAGAACATCACGGCCAGCGCCACAACGCCCTCCATGAGGAAGAGCTTCCAGCTGAATTTGAGCCATTTCGTATACGATACGCCGATCAGGCCGATGGCGATGATCATCACGCCGCTGGTGGGATACAGAAGGTTCGTAAAGCCGTCCGCCATGGCGAAGGTGAGCGCCACGCTGTTGGAACTCACGCCCAGAAGGTGCGCCAGCGGGATCACGAGCGGCATCACGAGGAAGGCCTTTGCCGTGCCGGAGCCGATAAAGAACTCCAGCAGCGCGATGAACGCGAAGATCAGCAGGATGGCCGCATAGGGGCTCATATTCTGCAGCAGGTTATAAATATGGAACAAAATCGTGTGCATGATGCGGCCCGTATTCAGGATGTAAGCGATGGAGATCACGATCACGATCAGGGGCAGCGCCGGGGCCACGGAACGGATGCCCTCGCCGAAACCGGAGAGCAGCGCCTTTCCGCGCAGGCCCACGGTGAACGCGGCGATCAGGCCGCCGGCCACAAAGAACAGGGCGATGCCGCCCATGCTGAGCGTGCCGCCCATATTGAGAACAAAATCGAGCACGATGCAGAGGAACGCGCCCAGAAGGCACAGCACGAAGATCCGCGCGCCCTTTTTCAGGCGGACGTTGGAAAGGATGGTATCTACGTCTTCCACCTTATATTTTTCGCGCAGGACCTGATCGTTTTCGTAGGCGACGCTTTTCATGGGGTTCTTTTCGATCTTTCTGGCATACAGCACCAAAAAGAGCATGAGCACGGCGTATACGAGCACAAACAGGATGAGGCGCAGCCACAGCCCCGAAAAGATCTTTACGTCCCCCGCCAGCCGCTGCACGGTCATCACGTTGAAGGGGTTGAAGGTGGCGGCCGTAAAGCCCCAGGCCACGGCGATCAGGCTCATGCCGAGGCCCATGAGCGAATCCCACCCCAGCGCCAGCGATACCGCCACGGCGATGGGCACCATGGTAACGCTCTCTTCCAGGATGCCGGCAGTGGACGACAGCGCCATAAAGAAGAGCACGATGAGCGCCAGCAGCAAAAAGCGCCGTTTGCTGAATTTTTTGATAATCACCGCCACCATATACCGGAGCACGCCGGCCCGCTCCAGAAGCAGGAAGGTGCCGCCCATGAGCACGATGAAGGCGATGATCAGAAGGCCCGTCATCCCCGTATCGCGCGTTTCGCTCTCAACGAACACCATCACGGGCGCGGCAACGATCTTCCACAGGGGCATTTTGTAGTCCCCGAGCGGTTCGTAGACGCTTTCGGTGGTGATGGAGGATTTGCCGGTTTCGGGATCGGTAAACTGCGTATATTCGCCGCGCGGCACGATATGCGTGAGCACGCCCGCAACGATCCACACGGCAAGCAAAATCGCCGTGATGCTGAGGATCGTTTTTTTATCGATATGAAGGCCGTCTTTCGACGCGGCTTTGGATTCGCTCATCTGAGCACCTCCTCTGTGGATCGGTATAAAAGAAATGAATAGGTATATTATACCTGCTTTATTACAAAAATCAAGGGATTTTTCAATATCGTTCAATAAAGTTCATTGATCGTTCATATTCCGGAAACGCAAAAACGCGCCCGCCGCGCCGGACAAAAGGACAAGAAAGCGCCTGCGGCGCAGGATGCCGCTTTCGTTTACGCCATCGCCGTTGCCCGGAGGGCAAAATCGGCGGGCGTTATGATCTTTTTATTTGATCGGAAACGAGCAGTTTCCTATTAAATAAAAAAAGCCGTCCCGCGCACAGCGGGACGGTCGGTTCATGATTTCACATCGTTCAGATGAGTTCGATGATGCACATCTCGGCGGCGTCGCCTCTGCGGGGACCCGTTTTGATGATGCGGCAATATCCACCGTTTGCATCCTTATATTTGGGCGCAATCTCATTAAAGAGCTTGTTCACGACGTCCTCTTTGGTGATATAGGCGAGCGCCTGGCGCTTGTTGTGAAGAGAATCCTCTTTGGCAAGCGTGATCATCTTTTCGGTCATAGCGCGAACTTCTTTTGCTCTCGTAACCGTGGTTTCAATTTTGCCGTTTTCCAAAAGGAAAGTTACCATGGCTCTCATCATCGCTTTACGATGATCGGTCGTTCTGCCGAGCTTTCTGGTTCCGGGCATTTAAAATCACTCCTTCTCTTTAGTGGGGACTTATTCGTCCTCCTGGCGAAGCGAAAGACCGAACTGCGCGAGTTTCTGGATTACTTCGTCCAGGCTCTTCTTGCCGAGGTTTCTTACTTTCATCATTTCTTCCTCGGTTTTTTCGATCAGATCGCCGACCTTATGGATATTCGCTCTTTTCAGACAATTGAAAGAACGGACGGAAAGGTCAAGCTCCTCAACGGTCATCTCGAGTGTCTGTCGGTTGGAATCGTTATCTTTTACCACCATGATCTCTACGCCGTTGGTCTCTTCGGAGAGGTCGACGAAAAGATTGAGGTGTTCGTTGAGGATCTTGGCTGCGTACGAAACGGCGTCTTTGGCAGACATGGTTCCGTTGGTCCAAACCTCAAGGGTGAGTTTATCGAAATCGGTGATGTCGCCGACACGGGTATTCTCAACGGTGAAGTTGACCTTTTTGATCGGGGTGTAAGTGGAATCGATCGCGATCACGCCGATGGGCGGATTGAGAAGTTTTTTGTTCTCGGCCGCGTCCACAAAGCCTCTGCCGATATCGGCGGTAAGTTCCATCACGATGTGCGTGTCGGGAGAAAGCGTGGCGATGTGGTGTTCGGGGTTCAGGATCTCAACCTCTGCGTCAGTCTGGATATCGCCGGCCGTGATCTCGGTGGCGTTGCTGACGTCGATATACATAGTTTTTGAATTGTTGCCGTAGATCTTAAGAATAACGTTCTTTAAGTTCAGGACGATCTCCGTAACGTCCTCTTTTACACCTTCGATGGTGCTGAACTCGTGCAGTACGCCGTCGATCTTTACGGACGTGATGGCGTAGCCTTTGAGCGAGGACATAAGAACGCGGCGCAAACTGTTGCCGATGGTGGTGCCGAAACCTCTTTCGAGGGGCTCAAGCACAAATTTGCCGTAAGAGCCGTCACCGTTCATATCGGCCGCAGTAATGCTGGGTTTCTCAATTCCTATCATTCAAAAACCTCCTTAAAATAATCGTTAGGCCGTTGCCTTTAAGGGGATGAAATTATCTCGAATAAAGCTCAACGATAAGATGCTCTTCCACGGGGAAGTCCACATCTGCGCGCTCGGGCATTCTGATCACGGTGCCCTTGAGTTCGTCTCTTTCAAGCTGAAGCCATTCGGGTACGGTTACGAACGGAGCGTCTTCGCCGGTCAGTTTGCTGAACAGGACGGAAGAGCGGCTCTTCTGACGGACCGCGATCACCTGGCCGGGCTTCACCTGGTACGAAGGGATGTTCACCTTGCGGCCGTCCACGGTGAAATGGCCGTGGTTCACCAGCTGACGGGCCTGACGGCGGGTCTGGGCGAAACCGAGATGGTAAACGACGTTATCGAGACGTCTTTCGCAGAGGATGAGCAGGTTATCACCGGCCTTGCCGGGCATTTTAACGGCTCTCTCGTAGTAGGATCTGAACTGCTTCTCGAGGATGCCGTATACGAACTTCACCTTCTGCTTTTCGTTAAGCTGAAGCGCATACTCGCTCTGCTTTCTTCTCATCTGGCCCTTGGGGTTGCGGGTGGTGGTCTTCTTGGCGTAACCCATGGCGGCAGGAGAAATATTGAGCGCCTTGCAGCGTTTTGCAACGGGCTGTGCATTTTTAGCCATAGAATAGTTTCCTCCTTGTAATAATCAAACGCGTCTTCTCTTGGGAGGACGGCAGCCGTTGTGAGGAATGGGCGTCACGTCTTTGATCAGCGTGACCTCAAGGCCGGCGGTCTGCAGCGCGCGGATGGCGGCTTCTCTTCCCTGGCCGGGGCCCTTGACGAATACCTCAACGGTTTTCATGCCGTGCTCGATCGCGGTTCTGGCAGCAGCTTCGGCTACGGTTTGCGCGGCAAAGGGCGTGCTCTTTCTGGAGCCTCTGAAATCTTTGCCCGCGGAAGCCCACGAAATGGTGTTGCCCTGCGTATCGGAGATCGTAACGATGGTGTTATTGAAGGTGGACTGAATATGGGCTGCGCCACGTTCTACATTTTTGCGTTCGCGACGTTTGCGGGTCGCGGCTTTTTTTACGGTAGTTTTGGTAGCCATACGTTTGTTCCTCCCTTACTTCTTCTTGTTGGCGATCGTCTTCTTCGGGCCCTTGCGGGTACGCGCGTTGGTCTTGGAGCGCTGGCCTCTTACGGGCAGGCCCTTTCTGTGACGCACGCCGCGATAGCAGCCGATTTCAACGAGTCTTTTGATGTCGTACGCCGTTTCTCTTCTGAGATCGCCTTCCACCTTCACGTTGTGATCGATGTACTCACGAAGTCTGGAAACGTCGTCTTCGGAGAGATCCTTAACTCTGACGTCGGGATCTACGCCGGTTGCTTTGATGATATCACTGGCGGTTTTGCGACCGATACCGTAGATATAAGTGAGAGCGATTTCGATTCTCTTATCTCTGGGAAGGTCTACGCCGGAAATACGTGCCATTTGTCAGTTGCACCTCCATTAATTGGTTGTTGTCGGGGCTCAGCCCTGACGCTGCTTATGCTTGGGGTTCTCACAGATCACCATGATTTTACCCTTGCGCTTAATGATCTTGCACTTCTCGCAAATTTTCTTTACAGAAGGTCTGACTTTCATTGTGAATACCTCCTAATGATTTTCACGCGGCTTTTTGGGCCCCGTTTTATTTCGAACGCCAGGTAATGCGTCCTTTTGTGAGATCGTATGGGGATAATTCAACGGTGACTTTATCGCCCGGCAAAATACGGATATAATTCATTCTGAGTTTACCCGAGATGTGGGCCAAAATCACCTTACCGTTTTCGAGCTGCACTTTGAACGCCGCGTTCGGCAGTGCCTCTACAACGGTACCCTCGATTTCGATGTTATCCTGCTTGGACATAAATACCGATTCCTCCCGTTATTGTATTTCGCTTTTTACGATCGCCAGCGCCCGCCGCAGACTTTTATCTGAACGGAGCGCCGCTTCCGATAACTGCCGGTCCAGCGGCCGCAGATGCTTGGGATTTTTCCGCTTTGGGTTCACAAGCGGGCGTTCCTTGCCGTCTGCTACGTATATGAACCGTTCGTCCGTGCCCGTTACCGCGAGCAGAGAATTCCGGTCTCTGCCCCGCAGCGAGAGCACCACGCTGCCTCTCAGCATACCGCGCCCTCCGTTCAGCACTGCGTGAGGATCACGCACTCGCCTTCCGTGATGGCCACGGTGTGTTCAAAATGAGCGGACAGTTTTCCGTCGGCGGTAACAACCGTCCAGTTGTTTCTGAGAACGCGTACGTCCTCAACGCCTTCGTTGATCATCGGTTCAATCGCGATCGTCATGCCCGGGAGCAGTCTTACGCCCTTGCCCGGTTTGCCGTAATTCGGAACCGAAGGATCTTCATGCAGGCGGACGCCTACGCCGTGACCGGAGTAGTCGCGTACCACCCCATACCCTCTGGAAACACAGTATTCGCAGATCGCGGCGCCGATATCGCCCAGCCTGCCTCCTGCAACCGCCTTTTTGAGGCCCACGTAGAGCGCCTCTCTGGTGGTGTTGCACAGCCGCTCGGCGGCGGGGCTTACTTTGCCGCAATAAAAGGTGTATGCGTTATCGCCGTAGAAGCCGTTATATACGGCGCCCAGGTCGATACTCACGATATCGCCTTCGCGGAGAATGCGTTTCTTATCGGGAATGCCATGAATCACTTCATCATTGACGGAAACGCATGCGGTGGCGGGAAAGCCGTTGTAGTTCAGAAACGCGGGTTTCGCGCCCTGGCTGATAATATAGTCGTAGGCTATTTTATCGATCTCGGCGGTGGAAACGCCGGGGGCAACAGCCTCGCCCGCAACCTTCAGTGCCGTGGCGGAGATCCTCCCCGCCTCACGCATAACGTCTAATTCGCGGCGTGTTTTCAGCACGATCATGCCTTTTCCTCCAGGAGTTTCAGGGTGAGCGCCGTGGTATCCTCCACGCGCTCCTGCCCTTCCACGATAAACAGTTTGCCCTGTTTTTCGTAATACGCTTTCAGAGGCTCGGTTTTTTCATGGTAAACCGCCAGCCGCTCGCGGACCGTTTCGGGCGCGTCGTCCGAACGCAGGATCAGCGTGCCGCCGCAGGCGTCGCAGACGCCTTCGGATGCGGGCTTTTTGTATTCAATATGATACGTATTGCCGCATACGGGGCACACTCTGCGGCCCGAGAGCCGCGCGGTGATGGATTCGTCGGACACCTCGATGTCGATCACCATATCGATGCGCACGCCCATGGCGTCCAGCGCCTCTGCCTGCGGGATCGTTCTGGGGAAGCCGTCGAGGATGAAACCGTTTGCGCAGTCCGCCTCGCCGAGCCGCTCCTGAATGATACCGATCACCACTTCGTCGGGCACAAGTTCGCCCGCTTCGATGGAGGCGCGCGCCCTGAGGCCCATCGCGGTGCCGTCTTTTACCGCGGCACGGATGATGTTTCCGGTGGAGATCGTGGGGATCGCGAGCGTTTTGCTCACGATCTCCGACTGCGTCCCCTTACCCGCGCCGGGTGCTCCGAGAAAGATGATGTTCATCATCGGTCCTCCTTAATCAAGGAAGCCCTTATAGTGGCGCATCATCATCTGGCTCTCGATCTGCTGCACCGTTTCAAGCGCAACGCCCACGAGAATGATGATGGACGTACCGCCGATGGTCACGTTGATCGGATATTTCACCGCCGTGGTGATCTGGGAGAACAGAACGGGGTACAGAGCCACAACGCTGAGCATCAGCGCGCCGAGAAGAACGATCTTGTTGATGATCTTCGCAATATAATCGGCGGTGGGCTTGCCCGAACGGATGCCGGGGATCATGCCGCTGTTTTTGGCAAGATTGTTGGCCATTTCAACCGGATTATACTGGATGGAAGCGTAGAAATACGCGAAGAAGATGATCAGCAGGAAATAGATGATTCCGTATACCCAGTGGGTGGGCTGGAACCAGCCGAAGAACGTCTCCCACGGGGAGCCTTCCGTGATCTTGTTCTTTACGAACATTTCGATCGTGGGCGGCAGGGAGAGAATGGAACTGGCGAAGATGACGGGAAGCACGCCCGACATATTGACCTTGATCGGGATGTTGGAACTCTGACCGCCGTACATTTTTCTGCCGACCACGCGCTTTGCATACTGCACGGGGATCCGGCGCTCGGCGGCGTCCATCCAAACGATGTATACGATCATCGCCAGCAGGGAGATCAGGGCGAGACCGGCGGTAAGATAATACCAGCCGCCCTGGTTGAAGGGCACCATGACCAACTGCGTAACGGTTACGGGCAGACGGGATACGATGCCTGCGAACAGGATCAGGGAGATACCGTTGCCGATGCCCTTATCGTTGATCTGCTCGCCGAGCCACATCACCAGCGCACTGCCGGCGGTGAGCGCGGCTACCACGAACACACCCATCAGAACGGCCCAGAAACCTTTGTAGGCTTCACCGTTGCGGTCTTTCACCAGCATGTCGCCCTGGCTCCAGATGTACACGTAGTATGCGGCGCTCTGCAGCAGCGCAAGGCCTACGGTAACGTAACGGGTGATGGTGGCCATTTTTTTACGGCCTTCCTCATCGTGAGAAAGTTTCTCGAGCGCGGGGATCGCCACAGCCAGCAGCTGCAGGATAATCGACGCGTTGATGTAGGGCGTGATGCCCAATGCGAAAAGGCGTCCGTAGTTGAATGCGTCACCGGTCATCATGGAGAGGAAGTTCAGGAAGGTGTTGGAATCCTGACTTACAAGGCCCTCGCTGATGGAGATAAACGGCACCGGAATGGCGCAGCCCAGTCTGAAGAGGAAGATGATAAAGATGGTGTAGAGCATCTTTTTGCGGAGATCCGCGATCTTCCACGCATTGATAAACGTTTTTAACATTGTGCGCGCACGCTCCTTTCTTCGGAAGTTAAGGTTTGTTTGTGGAATCAGGCTTCTTCGGCGGTGCCGCCGGCAGCCTCGATCTTTGCCTTAGCTTCTTTGGAAAAAGCGGTTGCTTTCACGGTGAGCGCTTTGGTAAGCTCGCCGTTGCCGAGGATCTTGACGCCGCCGTCGAGTTCTTTTCTCACAAGGCCGCTCTCGATCAGCGCGGGGATATCAACCACGGCGCCGGCTTCGAAAACGTCGTTGAGAGCGCCGACGTTGACGATCGCGATCTCTTTGGCGAAGATGTTGTTGAAGCCTCTCTTGGGAAGTCTTCTCTGAAGGGGCATCTGGCCGCCCTCGAAACCGGGACGCATGCCGCGGCCGGCTCTGGCCTTCTGGCCCTTGTGGCCCTTACCGGCGGTTTTGCCCTGACCGGACGCGGGACCTCTGCCTATACGCTTGACCGGCTTGTTGGAGCCGGGAACAGGCGATAACTCGTGAAGTTTCATGTGATGCTGTCCTTTCTGCTCTTAAGCCTCGGTAACTTCCAGCAGGAAGCCGATCTTCTGGATCTTACCCTGGGTGGCTGCGTTATCGGGCTGAACGGTAGAATCGCCGATCTTGCGAAGTCCGAGTGACAGGGCCGTTGCGATCTGATCCTTCTTGCAGCCGATCAGGCTCTTCTTAAGCGTAATGTTAAGTTCTGCCATGTGATTCACTCCTTATTCGTAGATCTCTTTCACGCTCTTGCCTCTGGTGGCGGCAACCTCTTCAGCGTTTCTGAGAAGAGAAAGACCGTTGAGCGTGGCTCTGATAACGTTGCAGGGATTGTTGGAACGAAGCGCTTTCGTTCTGATATCCTTGATACCCACGGTTTCAACCACCGCACGTACGGGGCCGCCGGCGATCACGCCGGTACCGGGAGCAGCGGGCTTGAGAAGAACGACGCCGGCGCCGTATTTGCCGATAATCTCGTGCGGGATCGTGGTGCCCTTGAGGGCTACGGTCATCATGTTCTTCTTGGCGTCTTCAATACCCTTGCGGATCGCATCGGGCACTTCGCCGGATTTGCCGAGGCCGAAGCCGATGCGGCCTTTGCC
>JAEEGL013652356.1_pt1 | contig 13886 bp, 12 predicted proteins | sample 9134231 | NCBI WGS metagenome assembly JAEEGL01 (sample SAMN16246548, study PRJNA631951) | gut metagenome | biome: gut microbiome; feature: rumen; material: fiber-attached | host: Bos | place: Iran: Karaj | collected 2018-10
ATAGAGATTAACAAGGAGAACGTCCTTGATCTCAGCAACTCGTGCAATTTTCTCCTTGATAGCTGCATCATCCTGGAAGAACTCGTTGATCTGCCAGCCAATCTTGGAATACTTATCTGAATAGAATGGAGCAATACCTGACTTGGTAGAACCAAAGCTCTTACCTGCAAGTCTTGCTTCCTCAAGTGTATCAAAGAGTACGTGATAAGGCATCATAACCTGCACTCTGTCAGAGATCATGATCTGAGGAGCAGGAACTCCCTTGGAAGTGATCTCGTTAAGTTCCTTCATGAACTTGGTGATATCAAATGCAACTCCGTTACCAATGATATTCATGATATTCTGGTGGAATACTCCAGATGGCATTGTGTGGAGTGCAAATTTGCCGTAATCATTAACTATTGTGTGACCTGCATTGGCGCCACCCTGAAAGCGGATAACAACGTCTGCCTGATCAGACAGAGTGTCTGTGATCTTTCCCTTACCTTCGTCTCCCCAGTTAGCACCTACGACTGCTTTTACCATTTTTCAATTCCCTCTCTGTTTCTAAAACTTGAAATTGTGACTTCTTGTGGGCATAAGCGGAAATAGCTCAAACCTTAATCATAATATCAATTATTCGTCCATAAGTAAAATCAATATTTTTTATATTTGACATAAGCAAAACTTATTTCTCGAAATTTTATATAAATTTATACATATTTATGACACTTTTCCATATAATTGCGTAAAATATATTATGTAGGATGTCGAAATAACATTTGAAATAATTTGTTTTATAATACAAGCCTTAGTAGAAAAGGTTTATGTAGTTATCATAGAAGTGTTGTAAGGAGGTTTATATGGCGGACGATGCTAAGAAAAAGGATTCTTTTAGCCTTGGAGAATTCAGGAAACTATCAGTATCTGATAAGTTTAAAAAGGTATTTGGCAATCTGAGAACGAATCTTATTGCTATTTTCGCCGTAATCATTCTGATTGATGTTGTAGCTCTTTTCAATCTGCATAATATCTATGCGGTGTATTATGAGCAGAACACTGATCAGGGTGAGATCAGGATCACCATTCAGGCCCTTGCCAAGTATTATCTGTGGGCGCTTTCTGCGCAGGATGAAGAGGATAGAAATGAACAGTTTGCAGGGGTTGATGAGAAAATCCAGGAATTAAATGATGGTCTCACAACACTCAGCAAAGTTTACAAGGGTGACCTTTCAACGGCCTATCAGCATGTCAAAGATATAGATACTGCCGATGATAAGCTTAGAGAAATGTTTCAATCCGGAGCCGGTTCTGCCGAAATCTATGAATACTACGTTGGCACTATCAACGAAGCTATTAAAGTAGTTGTTAAAGACTTTAAGGAGATTGGAATATCAGCCAAGGCTCAGGCCCAGTCGGCGTATGTTCTTGCGCTTGTATCAGTTTTGGTGATGACAGCGATTTCTCTTATCGTTCTTATTTACGCTATCCTTTATATGAGCAAGGCCAAGAAGGCCCTGACAAACAGTATCCTTGGACCGATTGAGGCAATATCAGCAGCTGCCGATGATATGGCAAAGGGTAAACTTGAAGTCAAGGTACATACTGAATCTCAGGATGAACTTGGTAAGCTCGCAGATGATATTACTAATTCCACAGATGTAATTGAGGATGTGGTAAAAGATATTATTGAGACCTTAAAGCGTATGTCCGGTGGAGATTTCACTACCGGAAGCAGAAATGAAAAGATATATATCGGAGATTACGGTGCTATCAGGGATGCATTTAAAGATATCTCAGAAAATCTCAGCAGCACTCTTCTGGAAGTTAAAAATTCTTCACAGCAGGTTTCTCAGGGGGCTATGAATATGTCACAGGGAGCAACTGATCTGGCTGAAGGCTCTACCGATCAGGCTGCTGCAGTTGAGGAGCTTACAGCATCTGTCAACTCTGTTACAGAGCAGACAAGACAGCTTGCAGATGTGGCTGAAAAGAGTAAGGCTATGGCCACAGAAGTTAGAGAAAACGCTGAGACCAGCGCAAGAAAGATGCATCTTGTTACTGATGCTATGACAAGGATCACAGAAGCTTCTGCAGAGATTGAGCAGGTTACAAACTCAATCGAAGCTATTGCCAAGCAGACTTCCCTTCTTGCACTTAATGCTTCTATTGAGGCAGCAAGAGCAGGCGAGACAGGTAAAGGATTTGCGGTTGTTGCTGATCAGATTGGTAAGCTTGCAGATCAGAGTAGTGAAGCTGCCAAGAATACACATCAGCTCATTGCAGATACAATGGATGAGATTAATAATGGTAACTCTGTAGTTGCAGAGACCACTGAGGCTCTTGATGCTATGCAGCACAGCGTTGAGGAAATCACAGACATGATCATCCAGACAGGAGATCTTGCAGAAGAGCAGGCTCAGAGCATGGACGAGATTGATAAGGGTATCGAGATGATCTCTAACGTTGTACAGAGCAATTCTGCTACAGCTGAGCAGTCAAGCGCTGTATCTCAGGAGCTTTCCGAGCAGTCAGAGTCGCTTAACAGCCTCATCGGACAGTTTACGATAAGTGAATGAAGAATTTAATGATATAGGTGTAGAAAGCCCAAAATGCTTAACATGCTTGCATGTTAAGCATTTTGACTTTTTATTACATATATGTTTGTATTAATCCCATATTTTCGGTAAAATTATTAAAAATACACTTTTTTTCAAATTAGTTGTGAGGGGAAACTATTTGATGAAGAAAAAAATCATGAAGATCATGCTGGTCATATCTTCAATTCTTTTGATACTATTTGGATTCTTTACCGTGCAGATGATGACTAATGTCAGGGATATCACACTACGAAATTCCGAGAAGACAGGAAAACAAGTGGAAGAATACTCTGACAAGGCTATGCGCGATCAGATCACGGGACGTCTTAGTGCAACAGCGCTAGGATGTGCCTATATTCTAAATGAAATGTTCAGCGATTTTGCCGGAGCAGTGGCTCTGAATGCAGAAGCTGCAACCGATATCTACACAAATCCCGAAAAATATGGAAATGCAAGGGTCACAAGACCTGAGAAGTTTGAAATTGGACAGATGAAAGCCCAGTTCGTCTATGCGGAAGATGTAAATCCCAATGACGTGGATATTAGAAAAGAACTGGCTATGATCGGAAATCTTCAGGGAAATCTTACTGCTATGTATGGTCAGTACAATCAGCTGGGGGCTTCTTATATTGGCACCGAAACCGGAATAATGCTCCTGGCAGGCCCTGTACTCCAGGAAAGATGGGACAGCAATGGCAATTATGTTCATCTGGACCCAAGACAGCGCCCCTGGTACCGCAAGGCCAGAATGACCCAGAAGGTAAGCTTCACAGATATTCAGAATGACTATGACACAGGCAGACAGGCCATAATGTGCGGAGCTCCGATTTATAAAGGGAAAACCTTTGTAGGAGTTGCCGGGGCAGGGCTATACCTTGAAGGCATTGAGAAAATGATGATGAATGCAAGAATAGGTGATGAAGGTGATTCCTGCATTATCAACGGCAAGGGAAAGGTTATCTTTTCCTCTAGAAAAGAAGGACAATTAGAGCCGCAGTCACTTCTTATAGAGGATAAAGATAAAGATGTAGCATCTTTTGCAGCCAAGGCAGCCAGTGGAGAGAGCGGGCTTGAGCTTTTGAATATCGATGGAGTTACCTGTTATCTTGCTTATTCTCCGGTAGAGATTGTTGGATGGTCACTGGTATCTATAATTCCTGAAAAGACAGTGCTTGCACCCAATGAACACCTGATGACTTCGATCAGAGACAGTCAGGATGAAGAGCATACAGCGATACTCAGCATTATCAGGACAGCTCTTTTTAACATGCTGACACTTATAGTAGCAATGGGAATCATTACTGTAATCTTGTCCAGCTTTCTGAGTGAGCGTTTTGTAAGGCCGATAACGCTTCTTACCAGCAAAGTCCATGACCTTGAAGGAGATCAGCTGGATTTTGAGTGGAATGAGGATACAGGCGATGAAGTTCAGGAGCTTGCTACGACTTTCAAGCAGATGACTGACAGAATGAAGACCTATATTGACGACATTCAGAAGGCTACTGCTGAAAAAGAGAGGATCGGAGTTGAGCTGGGACTTGCAACCCGTATTCAGGCGAGTATGCTGCCTCACGAGTTTCCGCCTTTCCCTGACAGAAAAGAGTTCGATATTTATGCCCTGATGGATCCTGCCAAGGAGGTCGGTGGTGACTTCTATGATTTCTTCCTGATAGATGATGACCATTTGGGGCTTGTTATGGCAGATGTATCAGGTAAAGGTATTCCGGCGGCTCTTTTCATGATGATCTCCAAGGTTATCCTGCAGAGCTGTGCGATGCTGGGAACATCAGCTGCTGAGACGCTCAATAAGACTAATGATGCGCTTTCTTCCAGTAATCAGACTGAAATGTTCGTAACTGTCTGGTTTGGAATTCTGGAGATTTCGACGGGCAATCTTAGCTGTGCCAACGCAGGACATGAGTACCCTGCTATAAAAAGAGCTGATGGCTGTTTTGAAATTTATAAGGACAAGCACGGCTTTGTAATAGGCGGAATGGACGGAGTCAAGTACAAGGAATACACGATCAAACTTGAGCATGGAGATAAGATCTTCTTATATACAGATGGTGTGCCGGAGGCAACTAACAGCGAAGTTAAGATGTTTGGCACAGAGCGTATGCTACAGGCACTTAATAAGGATGCGTCTGCAGGACCTGAAAAACTGCTTCAGAATGTTAAGGATGCAGTTGCAGACTTTGTAGGCGATGCTGAGCAGTTTGATGACATGACAATGCTGTGCTTCGAATATAAATAATTTAATACTTAGAGAATTATGTCTGTGAGTAATAGGAATATCTTTTTCATTCTGGTATAGGTGTATAAAAAATTATAATAATTTAAGAAATTGACTGACAAATATACATTATAATGATAAGTGAGCCAATAGTCATAAATGCGCATTTGCTTGCATGCTTATCATGGAGCAATTCGTATATCATTATGATAATTGTGGATAGATAAATTTCTTTTGCCACAAGCTTAAGATCTTCGTATAAAAAGATATCCAGGGAATACAGGAGGACAAAAGACATGAGTATTTTAAACGATAATGATCTTGAGAAGGTGGTTGGCGGAACTATAGCACATGTCGGTGAAAAGGCTGTGTTTGCAACCAAAAAGGAAGAATTCGAGGCTGCATGGGATGCTCTTAAGATGGAGAAAAAGGGCTATACCGGCAACATGAGAGCAGAGCTCTATGATGATTGGGAGAGTACGGATTATTCCACATCAGCAATCAGCTTCCTTGCTAAGATCAAATAAAGTTTTTGGGTAAGCGAGGTGATGCCAATGGATGAGAGGGCTATGGCTATGAATGACAATGAACTTGAAAACATAACCGGTGGCGGCAAAGGCAAAAGTGATCAGACAACGGTAGAGAGGACAACAGAAGCATATTGTCCGATTTGCAAAAAGACAACAACATTTATAGTTTACTCCGGTTCGAGAGGTAAGTGTAAGAAATGCGGCGAAATGTCGCAGATATGATGAGTTTATCGACACTTGCAGTAAAGGGCTGCAAGTGTCTTTACGCGTTTTCATGCGTCACAAATCAGGGAGCATTATGGAAAAACTTACTGTTGAAGCAACTAAAGAAAATCTGATCGCGGTCAACGAATTTGTGGAGACTAATCTTGAGAAAATAGATTGTCCCATGAAGATCATGATGCAGATAAATGTTGCTGTAGAAGAAATCTACATTAACATAGCAAGCTACGCCTATGGCGAGGGAACGGGCCAGGCAGAGATACTTCTGGATACGGATACTGAGGGCCAGGTCTCGGTGACATTTATGGATAGCGGAGTTCCGTATGATCCACTTGCCAAGGAAGATCCGGATATTACCTTGTCTGCAGAAGAAAGAGGAATAGGCGGACTTGGGATATTCATGGTCAAGAAGAGCATGGATGATGTTAAGTACAGATACGAGGACGGTAAGAACATTCTGACTCTGATCAAGAAAATCTAAGTGATTGATTTGAGGTGTAGCCATGAAGATTTCTTTTGATCTGGACGAGGTTCTGTTTGTCAGCCCTGACTATATGGAAACAGAGCCTGAACTGAGATTTCCTTTGAACAGGATGTTTCCGGAAAGGCTCAGGAAAGGAACAGTATATCTGATAAATGAGCTTCAAAAGAGAGGCTTTGAAGTGTGGGTCTATACATCCTCTTTTCGCACAGATGTGTACATCAGATCACTTTTCAGAAGATATGGAATTCATTTTGATGACATTGTAAACGGCTATAGACACAAGGCTGAAGTTCAAGGCAGCAGAGCCGATATGCTTCCGCAGAAGATGCCGACCTTCTACCGCATAGCTCTTCACATTGATGATGAGGATGCAATTATAGAAAGCGGTAAAAGATATGGTTTCAGGGTGCTCAGGATATGCGAACCCGATGAACACTGGACTGACAAGGTATTGGAGGAAGCAGAGCGCATCAGAAAGATTGAAGAGGGAAACTAGGAAACAGAGGGCAGAGAATATAAGGCAGAAGATATAGGATAATAGAGGAAAACTGATATGGAGGATAATAAAAGTATTGAGAAGCGTCTTGATTACGTAGAATCCATTTTTGAAAAATACGGAGCAAAGGCCCTTGATATAAATGAAAATAATCGCGACAAGTTCGGCGATAGAAGAGCTTTTTTATATGATGGGAATTACTACAGAACAGGAACGATGGAGTTTGAAGATCAGGACGAACCTTATATAGTTATCAGCTGCATCGATAATGAGAAGTTTGCTAACGTTGGAGTTATGGAAGATATCGATGCTTTTTCTTCTAAACTCAGCGATGAAGATATAGAAAAACAGGTTAGATATGCCTTTGGGATAGAACCATATCCTGAGGAATATGGAGCAGAATAAATATTATTAGCACGGAATAATAGGAAATACTGCAGGAATTCGATGAAAACCTGATAATAAGTCTGGTTGTGATGGTATTAATCCCAAGAAGAATCATCTTGGCGGGAATAATATATTTTTTTTAACAGCATAAATTGTGTAACAGGAGGGTAAAACACATGTTGAACATTAACAAAACTTTAGCAGAAAAGGATCTTAACATCAGTCTTGAGGGAAGACTTGATACTATGACAGCGCCTGATCTTGAGGCTCAGCTTACCGCAAGCCTTGGCGGCGTTGAAAATCTTGTGTTTGATCTTGCTAAGCTTGAGTACATCTCATCTGCAGGTCTTCGTGTTCTTTTGTCAGCTCAGAAGACTATGAACAAGCAGGGCTCGATGGTTGTCAGAAACGCAACAGAAGAAGTTAAGGAAATCTTTGAGGTTACAGGCTTCTCAGATATTCTGACCATCGAATAAAAGGTTCTTATGAGTAAATGATGCGGGGAGATGATAGAAATGGAATCTGAGAAAATACTGATCACTAACAAGAATTTCAAGCTCTATGATGCACTTGGAAAGATTGATAACTATCTGGAAGATTTTGAACTTGGCAGGAAGGATTCGCTCCACATGAGACTTATCATGGAGGAGACGCTTGGAATGCTGGGAGCAATGACAGGTGAGTACCATGCTCTTTTATGGATGGAGAAAAAGCCTGACACCTGCGAGATCAAGCTTGTAGCCAAGACTGATATGGACGTGGATAAGAAAAAAGAGCTTCTGTCAGTTTCCAAGACCGGCGAAAATGCGCTTGCCAAGGGCTTTATGGGTAAGATTGGTGAGATCATTGAAAACGGAATCCTCAACTACGAGAATATCATGAAGCTGCAGCAGGTTTATGGCGGCGGATATGTTGATTACGCTGCACTTGGCGGAAATCCTTCAGATTCAATGTTTGTATGGAGTCTCGACCAGTACAGAGATGCTCTTGATGAAGCAAGAGTAGATGATGACGCGGCAGGACACGCCTGGGATGAGCTTGAGAAGTCTATTGTTGCAAGCGTTGCCAAGGACGTTGTAGTCGGAGTCAAGATGGATCAGGTAGAGCTTACTATTACTGCGGCTTTGACCGGTGAATGATTAAGAATTTATGGATAATAAACTTTTTAGAGAAAAGAGCGTCAAGAAACTTTCATCTCCAGAAAATCTGGATGAATATCTTCGTGTGACTACGCCTGCTATGTGGGCTATCCTGATTGGGATAATGATAGGCGTAATAGGCCTCTATGTCTGGAGTTATTTCATGACCATAAACAGCTATGCTTATGGTGATGGAGTAGTTAAGAATGGCATTTTGACTGTTACCTACGAGGATCAGCAGGTGGCTCAGAACGTCAAAGACGATATGGATGTTATAATCGGCGGCGTTCGCATGCCAATTGATTCTGTGGGGAGAGATGAAGCTGGACATGTGATTTCTATTTCCCAGACAGATTTTCCTGATGGAGACTACGCTGCCAAAGCCAGTTATAAACAGACCAGGATGATAAGTATGCTCTTTAACTAAGGAAACTGAGGTGGCGTTTATGGGCGCCAATAGAACTGTAAAGAAGCCTTCTGTTGGTAAAAGAGTTCATGTCCCTATTGTAATGCAGATGGAAGCTCTGGAATGCGGAGCAGCCTGCCTTGACATGATACTTGCTTACTACGGAAAGTGGATACCCCTTGAAAAGGTCAGATACGACTGCGGGGTATCCAGAGACGGCTCTAATGCCAAAAATATATTATGTGCCGCAAGAAACTATGGCCTTGAGGCAAGTGGGTACCGCTTTGAACCTGAGACACTGGTTAAAAGCGGCTCTTTTCCATGCATAATTCACTGGGAATTCAACCATTTCGTTGTGTTATGCGGGTTTCAGGGAGGTTATGCTTATATAAATGACCCCGGAAGGGGCATTCTCAAGATGCCCATGAGCGAATTTGACGAAGGCTTTACAGGAATAGTCCTGTGCTTTGAGCCCGGTGATAATTTCGTTCAAAGCGGCAAAAAAATGCGCACCATAGACTACGTTAAGATCAGGTTAAAGGGTGCGTCTAAAGCAGTTATCTTTGTCCTTTTTTCCACTTTTGTTGCATATCTTTTTAATACGCTAAATCCGGCATTTAGCAGGTTCTTTATGGACAGACTCCTGTCCGGAGAAAATAAGGAACTACTTATGCCGTTTATTGTGCTGTTCTCGGTTGTTGCTTTTTTTAACATTGTGAGCAGCGCAGTATCTGATATATATTCTCTCAGGATCGATGGTAAGCTGTCAGTTCTTTCTAACAGCAACTATGTCTGGAAGGTACTGCATCTTCCTATGAATTTCTTTAGCCAGAGATTATCCGGAGACATATTGCAGAGAAAGGGCTCACAGATATCCAAGATCCTTGTAGATACTGTGGCTCCCCTCCTTCTGAATTTTGTCATGATGATCTTCTATCTGGTGTTCATGCTAAGGTACAGCCCCTTATTATCTTTCATAGGCATTGCCTCGATTGTTCTGAACAGCTTTGTCGGAAGGCTTATTTCCAGAAAAAGAGTCAACATAACCCGCTGCAGTCTCAGAGATTCAGCCAAACTCGAATCTACAACTCTTTCGGGAGTAATGATGATAGAGACAATTAAGAGTTCCGGTGCGGAAGCCGGCTTTTTTAAGAAGTGGGCGGGCTATCAGGCAGCGGTTAATAAAGAAAAGATTGAATACGGGCATATCAATATATGGCTTGGAAGTATTCCGGCGCTTATAAATTCCCTCGCCAGCTACATGGTACTGATACTTGGTGTTGCCCTTGTAATGAGGAATCAGTTCACCCTTGGTATGGTTTTAAGTTTCCAGATGTATCTGAGCTATTTTACCGCGCCGGCCATGGGTATCATAGGAGCGGGGCAGTCTATAGAAGAGATGCGCTCCATGATGGAGAGATACGAAGACGTAATGCAGTATCCGGATGATGAACTTTTCGATGCAGAGAGCATTTCGGACGATCAAGAGTATCAGAAGCTTAAAGGGGATATCCACCTAAGGAATGTTACATTTGGATATAGCAGGCTTGCCAACCCGGTAATCAAGGACTTTAGCCTCGATATTGCAGAGGGCAGTAAAGTGGCCATAATCGGAGCTTCGGGCTGCGGAAAGAGCACCCTTTCCAAGCTCATATCAGGCCTATATAAGCCATGGAGCGGAGAAATCACCTTTGGTGATAAGACTATCGAGCAGATAGACAGAAATGTTTTTACCGGCTCCGTAGCTGTAGTTGATCAGGATATAACTCTTTTCCAGGATACTATAGATCAGAATATCAAGCTGTGGGATAACAGCATCGAGGATTTTGAAGTTATACTTGCGGCCAGAGATGCGGGCATTCACGATGAAATCATGGAAAGAGATGCAGGCTATAAAGGAGCTGTTGCTGAAAACGGAAATAACTTCTCCGGCGGACAAAAGCAGCGCCTTGAGATAGCAAGAGTCCTTGCTCAGGATCCTTCCATAATCATTCTGGATGAAGCTACAAGCGCACTGGATGCGGTGACAGAAATGAAAGTCATCGAAGCTATCAAAAAGCGCGGAATTACCTGCGTTGTAATCGCCCACAGACTCTCGACTATCAGAGACTGCGACAATATCGTAGTGCTCAGAGACGGAGAGATTGCTGAGCAGGGAACACATGAGGAGCTTCTGGAGAAGGGGACGTACTATAAAGAACTGGTAACTAACGAATAAATAATAGAGGAAACAGAGTAGTGGGTTGGTTTGACGAGCAGATAAGGCAGAGAACAAAGAGCGATCAGGACGTATTTGAGGATTCTATATTTAATATGGCTTCCTCTGTTATTGGTGTCAAAGCCGTCAAGGACATTACTGATAGCCGCGTTGTGACCAAGGCTGCCATCGAAGAGATAATTAAATACTTTGGATATAAGCCGGAAACCGACTCCTTTAATCAGCTTGTAGAAGATATAGATCTGGCAAATGTTCTGCGCCCATTTGGAATAATGTTCAGAGAAGTCACTCTGGATGAGGAGTGGACTAAGGAAGCTTACGGACCAATGATCGGCAAGCTCAGATCCGACGGCACTGTCATAGCTCTTTTACCCGGGAAATCTAAGGGCTACTATTATCAGGATTACAAGCTTGGCAAAAGAGTTAATGTAACAAGAAAGGTGCTGGAGGATATTGATCCGCAGGCCATATGCTTTTATAAGCCGCTCCCGACCAAGAAGCTGGGAATACGCGACCTTATTATTTATATGAAGAACTGCCTGGATATTCCGGATTTCATCAGGTATGTAATTCTGATGTCAATTGTTACTATTATAGGAATTATGGCGACTTCTCTTGTAGAAATCGTGTCCGGATATGTGGTTTCCATGCACAGCTATCCTATGCTGTTTGGAACGGCTATTTTCCTCTTTTCACTGGGAATTTCGGAGTTTATGATCGAAGCCAGCGCTGAACTTATTATGGAGAGGATTGAACTCAAGACAGGAATAAATGTAGAAGCAGCGGTGATGAACAGGGTTTTAAATCTCCCTGCCGGATTCTTTAGAAAGTATACCTCGGGAGAACTTGCGGCAAGGATCAATTCAGTCAAGGAGCTGTGCGAACTTATAATAGGAAACGCTGTAACAATGCCCCTTGTCCTGTTTTTGTCCCTTGCGTATCTGCTTGAGATCAGGTCTTTTGCCCCTGCATTGGTTTTACCGGCGCTTGCGATAAATGTGATCTCTCTTATTTTTTCTTTGATCATAATATTCATACAGACCGGGATTACCCAGAAGGTTATGCAGTATGATGCGGAAGAAGACGGTATAACCTATGCTTTTATCAATGGTATCCAGAAAATCAAGCTTGCCGGAGCAGAGAAAAGAGCTTTCGCAAAATGGGCAAACTCTTTTAACGAGAGCGCAAACCTTCTCTACAGCCCGCCTACAGTTATCAAACTAAATAAGACTATCAATATGGCAATTGGCCTTGTCGGAACCCTGATAATCTATGCCATAGCTGTTAAAACAAATGTCAATGAGTCGGAGTACATGGCCTTTAATACAGCCTATGGCCTTTTGGGAGGCGCCTTTGCATCTATATCATCGGTTGCGCTTCAGACTGCCAATATCAGACCAATCCTCAAACTGGCAGAGCCAATCCTTACTGAAATTCCGGAATCCAGTGAGGGGAAAGCTGTAATAAACAGAGTTAACGGAAATATTGAGCTGTCTAACGTCAGGTTTAAATATGATGAAAATGGTCCGGAAATCCTGCGCGGGATCACAACCAGGATCAAGTCCGGTGAATATGTTGCAATTGTCGGTAAGACGGGATGCGGTAAGAGCACGCTCCTAAGACTCCTTCTGGGGTTCGAAGTGCCGACAAAGGGCGCTATTTACTATGATGGCAGGGATATCACCAAGATAGATATGACCAGCCTTCGCAGGAAAATAGGAACTGTAACCCAGAACGGATCTCTTTTTCAGGGAGATATTTATTCTAATATAGTAATAACTAATCCCCTTCTGACGGTAGATGATGCCTGGGAAGCCGCTGAGATTGCGGGAATTGCTGATGATATACGTCAGATGCCAATGGGAATGAATACCTTCGTATCAGAAGGCCAGGGCGGAATCTCTGGCGGACAGAAGCAGAGGATCATGATCGCGAGAGCTGTTGCTCCAAAGCCTAAGATCCTGATGCTGGATGAAGCTACCAGTGCCCTTGATAATATCACGCAAAAGAAGGTTTCTGAGTCTCTGGATAAACTTAAGTGCACCAGGATAGTCATCGCGCACAGACTTTCTACTATTAAGAACTGCGACAGGATTCTTGTAATTGATGATGGTAAGATCGTGGAAGAGGGTAGGTACGAAGAACTTATGGAAAAAGAGGGATACTTTGCGGAGCTTGTTAAGAGGCAGCAGTTATAGGTATAAGAATGCAGACAATAGATTGCACACAATATAAATGCTGACCAGTATGTGATAAGCAATCTAAAGTGTCGAATTTTTTATCAATTTGTCGGAAATTTTTGAAAAGAATATGTGAAAGAGCTGTTTGTTAGTCAATTGAAATTAATATACAGCTCTTTTTTTGTGCGTAAAATGAAAGAATGCGATAAATATGCGTGGTTTAACGATTGCATTAATTGAAATTGTGTTAAATGAATATTTATAAATGGATAAAAAGACGACAAAACAGCATAGAAAGAACGCTAATACGATTACATTAATAGTGTGACGTTAATAAAAATACGGTCAAAAGAAAATAACTATAAAAAATAAATAAAAATTCTATAAATTATTACTTGTTTAATAGATAATTTCATATTATCATATCTGTGATGAAATTTTGTATTGGAGAGTTTTTTTATGACTGAATTCAACTCAATTAGCGCAGTTCAAGAGGATGACGAGATTGATCTTGCTGAACTTTTTTTCGTTCTCAGACGTAAGATTTGGATAATTATTTCATGCGGACTGGTCGGTGCAATAATTGCATTATTATACACAATGTTTTTGATCAAGCCTTTATACCAGTCATCATCAATGATTTACATTTTTTCGAAGACAACTACTGTTACATCAGCGATAGATCTTCAGATTGGTAAACAGCTTACCGTAGATTTTGAAATCCTGGGTAAGAGCAGACCTGTTCTTGAGAAGGTTATATCTGATCTGCAGCTTGATACAAGCTATGAATCACTTCTTAGCACTATTGCTGTTGAGAATCCAACTGATTCCAGAATCATCAAGATTGCTGTTAAGAATCCTGATCCACAGCTTGCCTGTGATATTGCTAATAGCCTTGCTGAGAATCTTGCGGCGAGAGTTGCAGAAGTTACAGATACTACCAAGCCTTCATCTGTTGAACAGGCTGTACCTGCAATCAGACCTATTAGTCCTAGCAAGAGCAAGAACACAA
>JAEEGL014451664.1_pt1 | contig 13886 bp, 10 predicted proteins | sample 9134231 | NCBI WGS metagenome assembly JAEEGL01 (sample SAMN16246548, study PRJNA631951) | gut metagenome | biome: gut microbiome; feature: rumen; material: fiber-attached | host: Bos | place: Iran: Karaj | collected 2018-10
AAGGCCTTTGGTTTCTACGTTAGCTGTATTATCTTCGGTGCGCGCCGTACCGTGAGGGTCCGATTGCGTACTGTTATGACGATAGCCTGTAGTGCCCTCAATAGAAGTTATGATGGTAGACTTCTTCTTGTTTGGCGAACCGTAGGCGTCGTTGTTGCGGGTCACGGTATGGACGAAGGTAATTGGAATTTCGACCGGATAATCGTCTTCGTAATCTCCGGCCTGGATAATAATCGGGTCAGGTTCGTTTGCACGGTTAGTTTTGATGTTGTTGTAGTAGACGACGGTAGAACCAGTAAAGGTAGTCTTGTAGCGTCTGAGCTTGACGCAGGCTTCCGCACTACTTGCTTTATTCGGATCGTTCTTGAAATTTTTGGAGTCCTCACGGATCGTATTATAGTAATTCAAATACTGGCAGAAAGTGTCGCCGTTATCTCTAGGAACAGTAACTTCAGCGGCAGTAGTAGGACTTGTTAGTCTTGGTGTCCAGCCATCGGTACTCGAAATAGGGTCGCCCACGCCATAATCAGACTGTACATCGAAGTCGCCGCCGAGATTTGAACTCTTCGAAGTCTTGAATTTTGGCTTAATGGCGACGGTCGAGCCGGTCTTAAACTGATGCGAGAACTGAAGAGTTGCTTTGTTTGTATCGGTCCAGTAGAAGCCGTCTTTTGCGGTAGCATTGGTCGTGGCGACCACTCTACCTTCCATGTTATACCAAGCATACTCGTGGATAGTAACACAGCTCTTGGTAGTATCCCAAGTGGAAGTATCGATGCCAGACTCTTTAACATTCTTGATCCAACCGAGCGTACCACAGAACTTCACGTCTTGACCCGGAGTTAATGTCTTATCGGTACGAGTTGATGTGTGGACTTGTTTACAATTTGCAGTTGTGCCTGCTTTGGTATATGCGTCCGTGCCGCTTGCGTCTGAGCTCGCATTATATGTATTATGCGTGCTACCGTCATACCAGACTCTCCAATAGCTAGATACGCTATTCGGATCATTGGCATCAGTACGACAGACATTGTATTTGAAGGTCATAGTTGCAGTATGTGACTCAGTTTCGTATCTGCTGCCACCAGCTACCGTTGGACTCATGCCACTGACGGATGAGGAAACGGAGCCAGTAAAGAAGTGAGAATTGTTGCGACGCTTAACGGTCATACAATCTTGGCGAGTCTGAAGATCACTACCTGTACCATTGCTAGCAACTTTGCCGTTAAACGTGAGTTTTTGGCAATATTTAACTTCATCCCCTGGATTAAGTGAGATCGGAATACTTTGCGGGCTATTCCCCAAAGCCGTTAAAGCGGTAGGCTTACCATACGAAACAGTACCAGTTTTGCTTGCCGTGGAGCTAATGCCGCCATTGCTATTGCTATGATAATATGCCGTCCAGCCATTAGAGACATTTCCGGCTTTACCATTATTGCCGCGGCTCATTTGATAATTAAACTTAATAGTATGATTTGCAGTGCTCACTTCGCATGTATCGAGATTGCAAGCGCCGTCATCAAGAGTTGCCGTAACGGCACCATCAAAAGTAGTTTCAGGGTCTTCTTGCTTTTCAATTTTTACAACCAAATATAGATTGCCCTCAACGCAAGTATCTATGTTCGCCATACTATAGCCATCGTTCGACCAGCAACGATGGATATAGAGCTTGACCCAGCCTTGAGTCTCGGTGCCTGCCTTAACGGCATCCCTAAATGCTTTACTACTAACTTTGAGATTATTATCGTTCTTAATCTTATCAATTAGTGTTGGGCCACTAATAGTAATTTGCGTGGAGTAGTATGGAGTAGTCCAGCCACTGTATGTATATGTTGGGTAATTTACATTTTTTCCTTCGCGCTGAAGACTAAGGTTTGTGCTACCAACGATTACACCTCCAGCATTGCTTCCCGCGGCAGCCCAGTTGATACTGTTCTCGCCTTTTCCGCTTTTACCATTACATTCTCCGGAGTGGAGACAGAAGCCGATATGAATAGCATAGTTGGAGTCATTTTTGAGATAATCCGTATCCCAGTGCACTAAGCCCATTAATTTTGCGGCAGTATTACCGGTATTATTAATGGTAATGTCCGTATTAAAGGTGTATTTCGTCGTCGACGATACGCCGTCGTCTTTACCAATAACCCTTGGCTGGACGCTCTTCGTAGAGTATGGGCTCCCATTTTGAACAACAAAGATAATACCGCTCGGCACATAATCTTTAGAGCTCGAGTTATCGCACGCCCACGCTGCGCCACCATCCGAACCGCCACCAATATCCTCAAAATCACTGCCGATGACGCTCGAATTGACGGCCATTACTGGGACGTAACCGTCGTTATCATATCCAGTATATGTGCGCCATGGATATTCCCTAGCAGGCATTTTACATCTCCATGGATGTGTGTTAGCGGCATAGACGTTAGATGTAAGTATAGTACAACTAATTACTGCTATGGACAGCACAAATATCGTCGCCCATAGACTAGTCTTTTTATTTCTTAATGAGAGTTTACTACTCGACGACATAGTCAGTACCTCGTATTTCATTTTCGTTTTCCTCGCCACTATCTGGGTTTTCCGCAGCGCGAGTCTTGTAGATCATTTCCAATTTCTCAGCCATCTCGTCGGCCTTTTCGTATTGGCCAGCGTAATTATAGTAGCCACGTAAGGCGTTTACTACGATTGGCTCATTTGGATCGTAAGAATAAGCCATCTCTGCTTCATGAATAACGCGCTCGATTTCTTCTGGGTGATAACGCATAATTCTGTCTGCTTTATCTATATAAAGCTTGGCGATATCCGTATCGTCGGTCATAGTCTCGATTTTCTGAGCATAGATTTCGTCAATTTCAGCATAGTTGGAATTAATGAAAGCATTATCGAGAATCTCATCATCATTGAATTCTCTGACGGTTTTATCAAATGGTTGATTCTCTCTTTCCTTAATCATCTCTGCTTCTTTTGCTAACTCCTCGGAATATTCACCCTCTTCAATGGCAGGAATGATACCCCAGAAAATTACAGCAAAAATAATGAAACCAAGTATGATTGGTGCACCAATAGTGAAGAATTTGCGTTTGCCCTTCCAGAAAAGATTGTAGAATTTCTCGCGACGCTCGCTGTTTTGCTCTTGTTTTTCAGCGCGAGCGGCCTTAGCTTTTTGCTGCTTAACATAAGACTGAACTTCTTCGATATGCTTCTTTTCGGACGCCTGCTTCTTTTCGGCAGCCTGCTCAGCTTCTTTGACTCTACGCTCGGCAGCCTGCTTCTCTTCGGCAGCCTTCTTTTCGGCGGCTCGTCTCTCTTCTTCTTTTTTCCGAGCTTCAGCCTTCTTGCGTTCTTCTTCGCCTTCAACATTCACGAAATAGTTCATTTTACTCTTTTTATGAATGTCGTCGGATTTAAATTTAATGTCTTTTTCGTCAATCGGAACACCATCGATATCGACGGTCTCTCTTTTACGGCGTTCTTCCTCCGCTTTCTTCACTGCTTCATCGACGAAGATGTCTTCGTCATCTGAAGCTGAAGATATATTCGGAGAACCAAAAATATTGTTTTTATTCACCTCACCTGGTGCGTCTTTTGCGCTCATGTTTATATTATATAACTAAACGCAAGCATTTTCAAAATCAAAAAGCGACCTTTTTAAAGAGGTCGCTTTCATTAAATTATTATTTTGCGTATTCAATCGCGCGAGTTTCGCGAATGACATTAACCTTGACAACGCCAGGATATTGCATCGTGGCCTCAATCTTGTCGGCAATGTCGCGTGCAAGCTTAAGTGCGGACAGATCATCAATCTGTTTTGGCTCGACGATGACGCGAATTTCGCGACCGGCTGAAATTGCGTAAGCCTTGTCGATGCCCTGGAAGCTAGTAGCAACGTTCTCGAGAGCTTTCATACGTTCCGCAAAGTTCTCAGCGGAAATATTACGAGCACCTGGGCGAGCGGCCGAGATGGCATCAACGATTTTGACAATAAGTGCTTCTGGGGTCGTTGGCTCAACATCTTCGTGATGGGCAGCAATGGCATGGACGACAGCATCTTCCATGCCGAACTTTTTGGCAAGCTCTGCGCCGATTTCGGCGTGCTTACCTTCGATTTTATGAGTAACAGCTTTGCCCATATCGTGGAGCAAGGTGGCGGTCTTAGCGATGCGAACATCAGCGCCAATCTCTTCGGCAATCATTCCGGCCATGTGGGCCATCTCAATTGAGTGAAGCAAGACATTCTGACCATAGCTGGTGCGGAACTTTAGCTCGCCAAGGAGATGTAGGATTTCTGATGGGATACCGATGACGCCAACTTCACGAGCGGCATCTTCGCCGGCGCGAACGACTTCTTTTTCTATCTCGCGCTCGGCTTTAGCGACAGCATCCTCGATGCTGGATGGATTAATGCGACCATCTTTCATGAGGCGCTCAAGCGCATAGCGAGCAACTTGGCGACGAATTGGATCAAAGCTACTTAAGACAACCATGCCTGGAGTATCGTCGACGAGAACATCGACGCCAGTAGCGTGCTGTAAAGCCTGAATATTGCGACCTTCCTTACCGATAATGCGACCTTTCATGTCGTCATCAGGAAGCTTTAAGCTAGTGACGGTGCGGTCAGCGGTAACCTCGGAAGACATGCGCTCCATAGCGGTGAGCAACATCGCTTCAGCGGTTTCATCGATATGCTCATTGTAAGCCTTCTGCTCTTTGACAACGAGATTCGTGAGATCATTCTTAATGTCGCGCTCAGTCATGGCCATGAGTTTTTCGCGAGCATCATCTTTGGATAGGCCAGCGATTTTTTCGAGCTTTTCCTGAGCCTTAGTACGAATTGCACGAACTTCATCTTTGAGTTCCTCAATTTCACCTTCTTGCTTGCGCAAGTTTTCGGATTTCTTATCGATCTGATCGAGTTTAGTATCGAGTAAAGTTTCGCGCTCAGCGAGACGATTCTCGGTCTTTTTCCACTCACGACGACGATCGTTTTCTTCGCGAAGTGCTTTGTCGTTGATTTCAGATGCTTCTTTTTTGGCGTTCAAAACGATTTCGGAAGCCTCATGTTTAGCTTTACGAACTAAATCATCAGCTTTGTTTTTGCCGCCGTTTTCATTGTGTTTGTTGTAGGCATAAAAACCACCTACGCCCACGCCTGCGCCAGCAACTAGCGCAATCACGATAGGAATAAATTCCATCCTCTCCCTCTACTTTCTAAAATTTGATAGTTTAATGATTAAAATCGTTGATAAAATCAGAAATCCCCCTATTTCAATTTTAACACAGTGATTATTTCTTTGGTGGCGTAATATTGGCCGGACGACCATATTCTGGCAAAATAATGTCGACTTTTTCGCCACGATGATTGTAGAGCGGAATATTTAGCTCATTTGCCAGCGTATTTACGACTACGGCGCCAATGCGAAGCCCCGTAAAACTACCAGGGCCGGACATGAATTGAATTTCCGTAAGATCTTGCCAGTCTTTACCGTTTTCTTCTAATTTTTCGTGGATATATTTAAGCAAATCACGCGCAAGCGTACGTCCAGAATCCCATTGGTATTCGTGGTCATCTAGTTTGAGCGTCGTCACGGACGATGATGTGTCTAAATATAGTTTCATTTTTCGGTTAATTCCCGCGTGTTTTCATCGATATATTTTATGTCGATGATTTTTCGTTCTGTTGGTAAAACATTTTGCACTGTGTTCCCCCACTCAATAATCGTGATTGTGTTTTCATCAGCGATTGCTTCTGCTAAATCTTCCGACATAATGCCAGGATCGGCCAAACGATAAAAATCATAATGGACGAGACGGTATTTTGGGCCCTGATATTCTTTTGAAATAGTGAATGAGGGCGAAGTAACATCTTCTTTGATGCCGAGGCCTTTTGCAATACCGCGTACTAGCGTAGTTTTGCCAGCACCAACGTCACCAAGAAGTTCCAAAACGCTCGGAGCTTTTAATGAAGAACCGAGTTTTGTGCCATATTCTAGCATTTCCGTTTCGGAATGAATTAACATGTATATATTTTACCATATTCTCTGGTTTTTTCTAGGGTATAGCGGGGGCGAAAATCATATTCCGTGGAGCGTTTTAAAAATATGAAAATAGCAATAACCGGCAGATAAAATAGAAATATTCGAGCATCGCCAGTTGGCAAATCGAAAAGCGCCCAAGAGTTTTGCGAGAAGTTAGAAATTACAAATAAATTTAGGTCAATGAGCGGTTTAGCAAGATAGGCCACCGGTGGAATTATCGCGCTTGCGGCAGCTAGGGCCATAATGGCTGGAATAGTTGGCGAAGTAATTAAAATTGCTAGAATGCCTATTAACGAAATTGAGCCAAAATTATAAATACTGATTGGTAAACAGACGATTTGCGCAGAAATAGTAGCAATAATATTTGACGTGATAAATCCCGGTTTTTGCTTACGGCCATACAAAAATCTTGTAAGTATTGGTGAAACAAAAATAATACCCGCATAAGCCGCGAACGATAGTTGCCAAGCTACGCCAAACATCTGTCTTGGCGAGAAAATCAGCGTGATAGTTGCCACATATATTAATAGTCTGGCAGGATGAAATTTTCGACCAAAATACCAGGCACAGAGTGAAAATATAGTCATTAAACTCGCTCGCATCATACTTGCGCTCATGCCGGCGATAGAAACAAATAAAAAGATAACGAACACCGATCCAGTGATTACTGCAGCACGCGAGATTTTTCCAAACAACCGTTTGCCGCACTCTACGACGAGCGCCAGATGAAAACCGGATACGACAACCATGTGCGAAAGACCAACCGCGCGAATAGCATTCTGCAATTCTTCAGACATATTGCTCTTCTCACCAACAATATAGCCAAGCACAAGTGCGGATTCTTGAGCATCAAAAAGCTGCTGCATTCGATCCGAAAATGCACGACGTATTATCTCGGAAAAATCAGGTGGATTAGACTTCTCTACTGAAATTATAGCTGGATGTCAGATGAAACCAGAGTAATCACCAAAACCGGATTGAAGTTTGCCTCGCATAGTAATGCGATCTGAACGAAGATAAGAATCCTCGGTTGACAACATGACGTATACTTGACAATCGTTAATGTTTATGCTATTATTAATGAGTAGGCTCCCCAGTTGGAGCCGGCTTTGGTGATTTTTGTTCACAGAATCAGATACTAAAATGCCAGAAATTATAATGTCCTTGTCGTAATATGCGCCAAGGCTTTTTTGATTATTCAGCCAAGCTTCGGCACGCAAAAATCCTAACAACAAGCCAAGTAGAAAACCTACGCAAATAAAAATCGGCACAAATGAAATATGGATACGTTTTTTCATGTGGTTATTGTCACGAATTATTAGATAATAAACAAGCACAAGCACGATGTTTTTTAAGGATCGCGTGATATAATCTAATAGATGAAAATCCGAAAGCCAAAATTACACTTGAGCGAAAAGACGAAGTATTACGTTTTTTCTCTGATTTTTTTGGGGATTGCCGCCATTCTTTTGACTTGGTTTTTGGAATATCGTTATTACATACATGACGTAGGTCGTGCTTGGGATTTCGCCATTGGCAGTCCAGCTCCATTTTTCTATAACGTGTTTCTAATGTGGTTAATGCTGATATTTTTGTGGGCAATTTTTGAACGTCCAGGTACTGCGGCAGGTGCAATGTGGATTATCATTATCGTCTTTTCTTATATTCACATTCAGAAATATAATTCACGCGGCTTTCCACTATTGCCGGAAGATTTTCAGCTCGCGAGCGAAGCATCGTCATTATCAAAATTCGTAAGTATCGCGTCAATTATTCGCATGATAATTGCAATTTTGTTAGTGGTTGGATTGACGATTTTATTTAATCGCAAACTCGCGAAAAAACTGCATCTATATTATCGAAACCCGAGCCCAAGTTTCGGTAAGCGCCATCAATTATTAATGCGCTTAATGATCCTAGTAATTTCCGGCTTAGGATTCTTCGCGGCAACGGATTTTGCACGCCACAATGACGGCAGTCGCTATGAAGATATTTTCTTAGGTACGCATTTTACGGCGTGGAATCAGAACAGAAATTACAGCGATAATGGATTTATTTTAGGCTTTTTGTATAACTTGCAGAAATTGAAACTCGCCGAGCCAGACAATTATAGTGAGGCAAAAATTGTTGAATTAAAAAACGAATACACGGCGCGCGCGGAAGACGAAAATGCGGACCGCATTGCAGCGGAAGATGAAAACGTGAGCGTAGTTATTATTTTGAACGAATCGTTCTTTGATCCGGCCGTAACATTCGGCGAAGTGTCATTTGAGAATTATTATCCACATACGGGCGGCGATGTTACGCCAAATCTGCATAAAATTATGCAAGAAAATCCATCCGGTTATATGTACACATTGGACTATGGTGGCGGGACGGCAAATATTGAATTTGAGACTTTCACTTCCCTGACAAATTATTGGATCAATACGGTTCCATACACGGCTTTATTGCCAAAATCGGGCGAAATTCCAAGTATTGCGCAAACATACAAAAAGCTCGGTTATGAAACCGTTGCAGTTCATCCGTACAATGGCGGAATGTATAAACGGAATATCGCATTAGCAAATGAAGGGTTTGATACGTTTATTACTGAACGCGAAATGAAATATCAGGAAAAAGAAGGAAACGCAGAATACATCAATGATGACTCTGCTTATAAAGAGACATTGGATGTATTAAAAAAGAGTGACAAAAATCAAATCGTCGGTCTGATTACGATGCAGAATCATACACCATATCATTCCTGGATTTATGAACAAACGGATTTTGCGGTGACAAATGAGAATATTAGTGATGACCGCAAAAACGAGATCGCCACTTACTATCAATATCTCCACAATTCCGATAAATATCTTGGTGATTTTATTGAAGAGGTCAGCAAATTAGACAAGAAGGTTGTTGTGCTATTTTACGGCGACCATTCCGCAGGCCTATTTGAAGTAACAAACGAAAACGAAGACAAGAGCGTGCGCACACTTTCGCGCGTGATGCCATATTTCTTCTATGCAAATTATGATGCGAATTTTTCGACAAAACATTTGCCAACAACCACACCGAACTGCATGGTAAATACTATGTATAATACTTTGAATTGGAAAAAAGATCCGCTCTATTATTTGGTCGATGATGTATGCAACGCCGAACCAATTTTAACGGCTACATACATAGAGAATAATCCACTAAACGATGCGGAAACTTTGCACGATTATGAGCTTTTGACATACGATTTGTTGGGCGACAAAAAGTATTGGATGTCTAAATAATTAGTTTTTTGGGAAGAGCGGAGTTTTTGGTGGCTCGATTGCTTCGGCTTCGAAAATATTAGCAATTTGCTCAGAAGTATCTGGTAGGAAAATAGCAAGATATTTATTGGCCAGAAGGAGATCACGTACGAGCGAACTGAGACAGGCGCGAGCTTTTTCAGGGTCTTCTTTAGCAAGAGCCCAAGGCTTTTCTTCATCAATGCGTTTGTTAAGATTCTGAATATCAGACCAAACTAAATCAAAAGCTACATTAAACTCGTAGTTTTGCATTCTCTTGTCGAACTCACCATCATGGTAATCGCCGGTCGGAACATCGAGATGGTCGACGCCATTTTTCTTGCAAAGCGTAGCAAGGCGCTGAACGAGATTACCAAGATCGTTGGCCAACTCATTGTAAGAAGCTTCATACTTTTCCCATGTAAAATCAGCGTCATCCGTGGTCGAGGCGTGGCGAAGGAAATAATAGCGGAAAGGCGTGAGGCCATGTTTTTCAAGTATTTCTTCTGGCGCAATGACGTTACCGATGGATTTAGACATCTTTTCGCCGTTTACAGTAATAAAACCGTGCGCGAGCAAATTCTTTGGTAACGGAAGTCCAAGACCAAGCAACATGGTTGGCCAAATGCCGGCGTGGAAACGCAAAATGTCTTTACCGACAATCTGAGTATGAGCTGGCCAAATATCAGAAATATCTTTTCCTGGATAACCGAGAATTGTAATGTAGTTCGAAAGCGCATCAATCCAGACATACATAACTTGCGAATCATCGCCTGGGACTGGAATGCCCCATTCGACCTGCTCTTTTGGACGAGAAATTGACACATCTGGCATGTCTTTGAGAAGATTTAAGAACTCTTTGCGGCGGAAAGTTGGCGTAATTTTTAGCTCGTCAGTCTCTAAAGCTTCGCGGATGCGATCTTTGAAGTCGGAAATACGGAGATAATAGTTTTCTTCGCTAAGCTTAACGTATGGCTTTTTATGATCTGGACAGACGCCCTCGTTTTCTTCATATTCTTTATCGGTAATAAAGCCTTCACAGCCTTCGCAATACCATCCTTCATAACTACCTTTGTAAATATGGTCGGATAGTTTCTCCCAGATGGCTTGGCAGCGACGCATGTGATCTTCATCGGTGGTACGGACAAAATCAGTATATTCGACACCGAGAGATTTAATAAAATCTTGGAATTTTTGTGAGTTTTGATCAACAAAATCCTGAACTGGTATGCCCTGCTCGGCAGCTTTTTTGAAAATCTTATTACCGTGCTCATCAGTCCCGGCCTGGAAACGCACAGAAATACCGCGAGACATCATATATCGACGGAGTGTGTCCGCAAGTAGATAATCCATAGCATGGCCAAGGTGCGGATTACCGTTGACGTATGGAATAGCTGTTGTAATATATGATTCTTTCATGAATCATATTTTAACATTATTTACAGATTAGCGCGAGCTTAACCGTTCAAGGTTGCAATGAGAACAACGGCGACAAGTATGACGATAATGCCAATAACGATACCAGCAACGGCAAGATTGCTGTGGATAATCTTATCAAAATCGATATGAATCTTTATTTCTTTTTTCATGCCAGTCTTTTTGGCATCTTTTTCATCTTCAGCCTTAGCGTCACCTTCAGCGGCTTGGGTTGCTTCGGTCTCGGCTGGAGCGGCGGCATTCTCGTCGAAAGATGCGAGCGGATCAGCATTTAGAGCTGCATCATAATTTTGTTCTGGAGCTGGCTCTTTGGACTCTTCAGCTGGGGCATCGACAATATCACCATCGACGAAGGATGCACTTGGGGCAGCTGGTTTTTCAGCATCGGCAGCTGGAGCGGCTGGAGCGGCTGGTTCTGGAGTAGCGGCTGGAGCGGCTGGTTCTGGAGTAGCGGCTGGAGCGGCTGGTTCTGGAGTAGCCGTGGCACTAGTGGCAGCTCCGGAATTAGCCAAATTCATAGTTGGATCCTTGGCTTGTTGCTGTTCTAAGGCAGCATCGGTAGTCGGGGTGTTGTCTAGACTAATGTCATTCACATCAAAAGATTGCTGCGGCGTATTCGAAGCGTCCTTAGCAGTGGCCGCAATCGCTTCGTTGATTGCATCCATATCGACGCCTTCTGGTACTTTAATACCAGTCGAATCACTCGAATTTAAATTTGTTGAGTTCTGCGCTGCAGTGCCACCCGCTGAATCCATAATAGACTATTCTCCATTAAAAATATTAGTACTTGTGATTATAGCTTAACGCTTATGAATATTTTTTTCAAGTGCACACCAATTTTCGATGGATAAATCGGCCGGACGAGCGTTTTCGGAGATATGATTTTCAGCAAAATAGCCAGAGAGCTCATCTCGAGATAACTGAAGGCCCATAGATAGATTACTGATTAGCTTCTTACGCGGAGCAATAAAACCAAGCTTAATAAGCGCCATAGTTGCCTCGGTAGCACGAGGGGTGTCTAGAGGTTCCAATACTACTACTTGGCTATCTACTTTTGGAGGTGGCGTAAAGAATTCGCGCTTTACGACAGGACCAAGCGTAACGTTCGCATAGATTTGGGCTGAGAGGCCAAGGATAGAGTAATCTCCTTGCTTAGCCGCCAAACGTTCGGCGACTTCTTTTTGCACTAAGAAAACTATCTTCGTTGGTTTATGCTCAGCGTGAATAAATTTTTGGATGATTGGGGATGTAATATAGTACGGAATATTCCCTGCTACGACATATTTCTCCGGTAAGTCAATACTATTCAGGTCTAATGTTAGAACATCTTTGTTAATGACAGTCAAATTTTTGCCCGGGAATGATTTTGGCAGATTATTCGCTAAACGCTCATCGAATTCGACAGCCGTCACCTTATCGAAAAACTGAAACAGCGCCGAAGTGAGCGTCCCAAGACCTGGGCCAATCTCTAATACTTCGTTAACACCTTCCATGCTAGCTAAATCGGCGATATCAATTAAGGTGTCGCGATTTTTGAGCCAGTTCTGTCCAAGAGATTTTTTATTCTGCAATGCCATATTACCACCACTTATGTTTAACCCAAAATTCGTACGCACCCGCCCAGCTGCCGTAGCGGCCGATAGCATAACCATTACACCAACGTAACTGAGTAATTGGATTAGTCTGCCAGTCAGATCCTGCGGAAGCCATCTTGCTGCCAGGTAAGGCCTGGCAAATGCCATAGGCACCGCTCGTACGGTTTTGCGCAATTGGATTCCAGTGTGCTTCGTGCTCCATGATAAAGTTAACGTATCCGTAATCGCTTGGCGAAATACCCGCCGCAGCCATCCAATCTTGGTGTGTGCCTGGTGGCAAGTTTACTTTCATGCCTACAGTGACATACTGGGTCTCTGGATTTACCGTAACGACGTTTGAAATGAAAGTGCGAGAGATTTCTTGACCGTCTTTCATCTCAACTTCGTAAGTTGCAACGCGTCTGCCAATTTTGCCAGCTTTCGTTACGATGCGTTTGCCGTAATCGATAGAAAAGTCATAAGTAATAGATTCGCCATACATGATATCTTCTTCGACAGATATGGTTTGCTTGCCTTGGCGATAAACCGTAAACGCAGTGCCGTCGGTGATGGTGGCATTAAGTGGCACAGAAATCCAGTTTTCTTCTTTATTAGAGCTAATCCCCTGCTCTTTCAGGAAAGCAGAAACAGTCTTGGCTTGAGTGCGAATTTGAGTAGCTTTACCATAGAAATTCAGGTTTACGACCTTAGCGCGAACCACTTGGTAAGCTACGTTCATACCACTTTCGAGAATGTTGTTTTGTGGGACAATTTCGACGATATCCGCTTCTAGCAGCTCAACCCCTGCATCTTTGGCGACTTCGGCTGGAGCCATTGAGGCAGTCTTGATGTATTTTCTAGTATGACCATCTATAACGAGAGCCTCGTGGGCGCGATAGATATTGATATTAAAGTTATCCTCTTTGATCTCTTCTTCTAATCCAGGCTCGACAATGTCGTATTCGCCAACTTTAATATCGGCACGCTCAAGAACGGCGGCGACCGTAGGAGCACTGCTCCGAATCGTGAGTTTCTCTTTACCATTATGGATAGTGATGTGGTGGTCGGCATTTTCTTGAGAGCTCTGTTGACTGGCAGGAATCGATTCAGCAAAAAGCGATTGCCTTTTTATGAGGATACAAAAAGAAAGGCAAATGATAATTGAACCAAGGATAAACATAGAGAGGTTCACTCTCGTCCTAGGTAATCTCATGCACTTAAATTTTATCATATTTCAGTGGTGACCCCAAAGTAGTATCGATTGATTTTAAGAAAATGATTTTTATCCAATGAGTATTTTTTGCCAGGCGCAAATGACTTAACGGCATCTAGTGCGCGCGCAATCTGCGGGCGCGTCAATTGAACGCCATTTTTAGATAAGATAAAGCGCAATAATTCAAAAGCGACTTGATAATCTTGAGAAAAAAGCTCACGCGGATAGTTATTACTAAGCTCAAAGCTAGACATTATTCCATCTATTTCGTTCACGAGTTCACGCTGTCGCATAGCAAGATTGGCTAGTTGATCCTTAGCATTTTCTGGAACACTTGATAGTGCAAAGCGGACACGATTGCGCA
>JAEEGL015268511.1_pt1 | contig 13886 bp, 10 predicted proteins | sample 9134231 | NCBI WGS metagenome assembly JAEEGL01 (sample SAMN16246548, study PRJNA631951) | gut metagenome | biome: gut microbiome; feature: rumen; material: fiber-attached | host: Bos | place: Iran: Karaj | collected 2018-10
GATGGTCTCCACCTCGGCGATCTCCTCGTTGATGTCCTCGGGGACCTCCACTTCCTCCACCACGTCGATGTTTTGCTCCTCGATGGTCTCGTAGAGCTTCTCCACGGCCTCCTGGTCCAGTTCCAGCTCCTGGAGCGCATCCATGATCTCCTTGTAGCTCAGAACGCCTTTTTGCTTTCCCGTTTCCAGCAACTCGTTGATGCGCTGCTTGGGGTCCTTCGCGGGAGTGGTCTTCTTGTTGGTTTCGCTCATGTTCGTCTCCTTATTTTTTTGCCCGTATCATGTCTGTGATCCGCTTGAGGAGCGCGGAACGCTCCCCATCGCTGAGGTCTGTTCGTTTCAGTTCCCGTTGCAGCTCTGAAAGCTTTTCCTCCTGCTCCATCTGCCGCAGCCGTTTTAAGCAATCCATAGCCGTTTTTTCCGGCTCTACCATGTTCTGCTCATCCCGTATAAGGGCGGTCAGTTTTTCCGCTTCCTGGCGCTCCTGAGCCCCCACATAGGCCGCGAAGGAGAAGCCGGGTCGATCAAGAGCCGTGAACAGAGACCCATACGGCTCCGTCAGCATCTCCCCCGCCCCCGCTGCTTTCAGCGCGGCAAGTGCCTTCTTGTCCTTCACGGCACAAGTAAGCATGGTCCTCAAAAGCAGCTCCTTCTGATCTTCGTCCTGGGCGCTGCGGCGGCGGTAGGTCCCTCGGCGAAATACCAGCGGTTTTTCACTGTAGCCTTCGCCCCGCTTTCCCTGTTCCCGCAAGGACTCGATCTCATAGCCCGTCTTCTGAGCGATAAGCTTATAATACCGCTCCTGCTCCACAGGTTGGAGCGTCCCTACGAAGGCGCATGCCTTCAACGCGAACTGCTCCCGGCTGTTTTCATCCGTCAGGTCGTATGCTCGGGCCATGGCCTCCAGCTTGAAAGCGTTGAGGGAATAGGCGTTTGCTTTCAAAGCGTCGAAACCGGCCTTGCCATAGATCTGAACGTATTCGTCCGGATCGAGATCGTCCGGGAACACGATGACCCGGACGGAGAGTCCCTCATGAGAGAGTATCTCCAACCCGCGAATGGTGGCATTCTGACCAGCAGCGTCTCCGTCATAGGCGATGTAGACCGTGTCCACGTACCGCTTCAACAGTCGTGCCTGCTGCTCCGTCAGGGCCGTGCCCAAACTGGCCACAGCGTTGGTGACGCCGGCTTTATACAAGCCGATCACATCCATATACCCCTCGACCATGATGAGATCAGAGAGCTTGGCTCCCTTCTGCAGAAACAGGCCATAGAGGTTGTTCCGCTTGTTGTAGATGGGCGTGTCGCCGGTATTGATGTACTTGGGCTTGCTGTCGTCCAAGACCCGGCCACCGAAGCCCAGCACCTGGCCGCCGATGCCCTGGATGGGATACATGAGGCGGTTGCGATAGGCGTCGTACACGCGGCCTGAATTGGGGTTCTTCACCAGCAGGCCCGCGTCCAGCAATTCCTTTTCTGAGAAGCCCTGCCCTTCCAAATGCTTCATCAGGTTGTCCCAGCCTTCCGGCGCATAACCGATGCCGAAGCGTAGGATGATGTCCTTCACCAGGCCGCGCTTTTGAGCATAGTCTCTTCCGGGTTGACCTTCCGGCCCCAAAAGCTGCTCGCAGTAGAACCGAGCCGCCGCCTTGTTGGCCGTATAGAGCCGTTCCCGATAGGCTCTGAGCCGAATCAGCTCCTTATCGTTCCTATCCTCCGGCAGTTCCATATGGGCCCGCTCCGCCAGGAGCTTCACCGCTTCCAGGAAGGTCAGATGTTCCATGTCCATGATAAACTGGATGACGGTGCCGCCCGCGTGGCAGCCGAAACAATAGAACAGCTGCTTATCCGGAGACACGGAGAAAGAGGGCGTCTTCTCCCCATGCAACGGACAGCAGGCCCAGAGCTTGCGGCCCTTGGGCTTGAGCGCCACATAGGAGGATACCACCTCCGTTATCTCATTCTTGGACAGAAGTTCGTCCATCCATTCCTGTGGGAATGCCAAAATCTATCCTCCAAAGTCTATGGACGGTCAGCTCCAGGCCGCCGGTACGAACAGTTTCTGATACTCATGGATGGCGTAAGTATCCGTCATACAGGCGATATAATCCGCCGTGATGCGCCGATCCCCGTCCTCGTCCCGATGGAGCAAAAACTCCTCGGGAAGCAGCTCGATATGGTTCAGGTAATAGGTGTAGAGGGCCTCCACCACGCCCCGTGCCTTCTCATCCTCCCGTTTGGCGATGGGGTTGAAGTATACGTTTTCATACATGAAATTGCGCAACCGATCAAACTCCTGGGCCGCTTCGTCCGTAAACGCCACATAAGGCTTGTTCTGGCTTTCCCGCAGCACGTCCAGGATCATGCTGTTGATACGTTCGCTGTGGGTGTTTCCAAAGCGCACGCGGCAGCTTTCGGGGATATCGTCCGCCTTCAAAACGCCTGCCCGGACCGCATCGTCGATGTCGTGGTTCACATAAGCGATCCGATCGGAGAGAGACACCACCCGGCCTTCCATGGTGGCGGGATGGCATTTCTTGGGGTGATTCACGATGCCGTCCCGGACCTCAAAGGTCAGGTTCAGCCCCTGGCCGTTGTTCTCCAGTTTGTCCACCACGCGAAGGCCTTCCTCGTTGTGGCTGAACCCACCGGGGACCAGGCGATCGAGCACCCCCTCGCCGGTGTGTCCGAAAGGGGTATGTCCGAGATCGTGACCAAGAGCTATGGCTTCGGTCAAGTCCTCGTTGAGCCGCATGGCCCGAGCGATGGTCCGAGCGATCTGGGACACCTCCAGGGTATGGGTGAGCCGGGTCCGATAGTGGTCGCCCAAAGGCGCTAAAAACACCTGGGTCTTGTGTTTGAGGCGGCGAAAGGCCTTGCAGTGCAGGATCCTGTCCCGATCCCGCATGAAGCAGGTGCGGATTTCGCAGGGCTCGATCTCTCGTGCCCGCCCCCGGGTGTTTTTCGACAGAGTAGCATAGGGAGATAGCATCTGCTCCTCCCAGGCTTCCCAGCGTGCCCGAATAGACTCCTCTGCCATGCTTGCCTCCAAAAGGTTCACTGCTAATTCTTATACGCCGGTTTCGGTCATTTTCCTTTTTGTTTTTCCCCAAAATCGCATTTTTCTCCGAAGAAAGGGGTAAAATGAAGCATCTTCCTGCCGTCCGGCCTGGCTTTTTCTGTATCATCCGCCAGGTTCCAGCTCGTCGGCAAAGCCGGTTCACGATAGATCGGTATCTGACAAAATAATACCGCGGAGCGATTCTTGCCGATCAAAAAAACAGGGGTTGGAAAAGCTGTGCAAAATGTGGTATGCTATGAAAAGTATAAAGTACAAAGGAGCCCTTTTATGGAGACCGTCACCCTGTTTGCCCTCGTATTGTTTGCCGTGACCTATGTGGTCATGATGGCTTTTCAAAAGATCCGTCCTCTTGCCGCCGTCATCTCTGCCGTCATCTTCGTGGTGGTCGGCTCCCTGGGAGTTTTCCCCGGGTTCTCCTATACGCCCCTGGAAGCTTTGAAGGAGATCGACTGGAACGTGATCATGATGATCGTGGGCACCATGGGCACGGTATATCTGTTCATCGAATCCAAGATGCCCCAGCTTATGGCAGACGTGCTGGTGGACAAGACCCCCAGCGTCAAGTGGGCGGTCCTTTCTCTGTCCCTGTTCGCCGGGTTTATTTCCGCCTTTGTAGATAACGTGGCCACGGTGCTGATGATCGCGCCGGTGGCTCTCGCCATGTGCAAGAAGCTCCGCATCTCCCCCGTGGCTCCCATCATCTGCATCGCCGTTTCCAGCAACCTCCAGGGCGCGGCCACTCTGGTGGGCGACACCACCAGCATCCTGCTCGCCAAAGCCGCGAACCTGGACTTCCTGGACTTCTTCGTGGATGAGGGCAAGATGGGCATGTTTTTCGTGGTGGAGCTGGGTGCATTGATGAGCGCTCTCGTGCTGCTGTTCATGTTCCGGAAGGAAAACGATCCGGTGAACATGCATGAAAGGACCAAAGTGGAAGACCTCTTTCCCACCTGGCTGCTCCTCGGCACCCTGGTGTGCCTGATCGCCGTGTCCTTCATCCCCTACAAGAACGGCGCCGAGCCCGGCCAGTTCTATAAGCCGGATATCACAAACGGTCTCATCTGCGTGGGTTTCTTCGCGATCGGCCTCATCCGCGACCTGGTGAAAAGCAAGGACGCCTCCACCGTGAAAGGCGCCATCAAGGAGATCGACTACTACACCATCATCCTGCTCATGGGCCTGTTCATTGTCATCGGCGGCATCTCCCGGGCCGGCGTCATCGACCTCTTGGGCCAGACCATCGCCAGACTCAACGGCGGCGGCACCCGGTGGGATCTGTTCCTGGTGTACAGCGTGATCGTATGGGTGTCGGTGTTCCTGTCCGCGTTCATCGACAACATCCCCTATACCACGACCATGCTGCCTGTGGTGGCGGTGCTGGCGGCTGACCTGTCCTCTGTCGGCGGCACGGCCATCAGCCCCAAGCTGTTCTACTATGGCCTTCTCTGCGGCGCCACCCTGGGCGGGAATTTGACCCCCATCGGTGCCTCCGCCAACATCGCAGGCATCGGCATTCTTCGCCGGGAGGGCTACGAGGTGAAGGCGGGTACCTTCATGAAGTTCGGCGTTCCCTTCACCCTGGCCGCGGTGATCACGGGGTATGTGCTGATCTGGTTCATCTGGGCATAATCCTCCAAAAACAGGAACGGACGCGAGCTCTCGCGTCCGTTTTTCGTTGTCTTGCGCTACGCAGCAGGGGTGTACCGGGCAACCAGTTCGTCGATATAGCTTTGTTTGAGCTTGAAGTAGGATTGCAGGTTGCTGAGCGCGTATTGGGGCCGCTGCTCCATCCATTGTTGGATCGCTTTGACCTCGCTGTTCCAATTGTCATAGGAGGAGGGTCTCTTCCAGCGGGCGACATGCCGCCGCATCTCCGGAGCCATCTCCTCCTTCAGCTCGTTCAGGATACGCACCGCACGATCCGGTGCAAAGGTGGTCACCGTCAGCTCCACATACCGTTCGATGAACCTGGTGCGCCAGCCCGGATTCTTCACCAGCGCCGCGGCGATATAAGTGTACACCCGGGAAGTGGCGGTTGCCGTCCCTTCCTTTCTGAAGAAATTGCCGAGGATATTGCGTTTCACAGAGCTGCTGAAGCCCATGGCATAGTCGAAATCGTAGAAGATGGCTCGCCAGCGGATGGCGTTATCCTTGGTATGCCAATACTTTTGGTTGGCCATGTCTGTGTTGAGCAGATAGGTGGAGCAGACGAGATAGTCGATGAAATAATCCGTGTCCACCCACTTGGCGAACGCCTCGTAGACAGAATCCTTGGAAAAGTCCTTCGTCTTGGCATAGTCTATGACCCGGAGCCAGTCGGTCTTGCTGCCCTTTACCAGCGAAGTGTTGAAGCGAATGATCTCCACGTCGTCCTTGCTGACGCCATAGTGGGTGTGCAGGTAGTCGTCGTTCTGATCCTCGTTGAGATCATAGAGACCGTAATACTGCCCGTTGATATACACCGCCACAGGTCGCGTAGCCACCACATCGATGTTCAAACCAAAGCATAGGCGGTTGGCATAGGAATCGCGGATGCGAGCTTTAGAATAGTCCTGCCCGGAGTTGCGGATGCAAAGGGAAGCGTATTCCTGCCAGCCGTACTCTTTGAAAAATGGATAGGTAACGCTGCTGACGCCATACTTGCCCCTCAGGTGAATGGACAAGGACGCCTGGGCATACCCCAGAGTGCCGGCACCCTTCGTCTTGAAATCAGCGGGGAATTCCGTGGAAAGCTTGCCGCCATCATAGTAGCTGAAATATCCTTTGCGCTGCTTCTTGCTGCTGGACTCCTTGGAGCGGGCCGACCAGAGAGCGCTCTTGTCCTTGGGGTTGAACGAGAGACAGACCACGGGAAGCTCATGGGGTTCCTCAAAAAGGAAGGTATAGGTGACGATCTCACTGTTCAGCAGCCCGTCCTCCTGGGCAAAGGCACGGATGACCGTATTCTTATTGATGGAGATCGGACCTTTATAAACGGAGGAAGATGCGGTGGGCTCAGTCCCGTCGGTGGTATAGCGAATGACGGCCCTTTCGCCGGAAGTCAGCGTCAGCTGAAAGGCATTGGTTTGATATAGACCCGTTTCGGAGAACACAGGAGCTTTGGCGTATCCCACGGCATACTCATCGCTGTTTCGTTCCCCTTTGGTCATCTTTGTGAAAAAGACCCGAGCGATGTTTCCGTTGCCTTCCACCCGACCGGAGCTGATGTTTGGTTCCAATACGCCAGTCGCGAATTCATCTCGCAGGGATCCAGTATTGTCCAGCAGATACAGGGTCTCCCCGCCCATAGACAGGCCGAAGGTCCCGATGCCCTCCCTTTGACGCTCCGTGTGGGAGGTGGTCTCGAATACAGCGTGCTCGCCGGGAGCGATGGTCCCTGAAAGGGACAGCACTTCTCCCCCGCTCCTGTCCTTCATGAGCTGCCAGTTCGCCAGCGAGACTTCCTCGCCGGATCCGTTGTACAACTCGATCCAATCGTTGTTGCCCGCCCCGGCATAGGCGCAGACTTCACTGATGATCACACCGGTGTGATCATAGCAGCCCCTGTCAGATGCAGTATAGGACGCTCGGCCGTTCCTCCGTCCTGGCGTGGGGCAAAGATAGTATTCACCGTTGGCGCCAACGGAAACATCAGACCGTATCGCTTCCGGCAGGGCGAACACGGAATACGTCAGCGCATTGCCATCATAGAGGACCACCTGCTCCCGACGGTTCACAGAGAAATTTGCCTGCAGGAGCCCGTCCGACCGGCCCTGACCGTCGCCCCCCAACAGGACCAGCAGATACCCGTCAGCAGGCACCGTCACGTCCGGGAAGGGCCACTTTTCCAGATCTTCTTCGCTGTCCGACAGGAACCAGTTTTTCAACAGTATGCTGCTGTCAGTGTCGTTATGGAACTCCACAAAGTCGCTGTACTGCCCGTCAGGCGTCACGGCAGCATATCTACCGTCGATCAGCAGCTCCGAAACGCTGAGCCCCAGAGCCTCTACTTGCATCGGCTCCAGGGATGGTAAGAACTTTTCGTTTGCCTTTCCGGGGGTCGGCTCCATGCAATAGCCCCACGTCCCGTCCAGACAGGCCCAACTGATATCCGTCCCCAAAGGCGGCACATTCGCCTCTGCGATCAGGCGTTTGTCCCCGCCAAAGATATACAAGGTCTCCCCGCTGCGAGAGATGCCCATGGGCACGGAGGGGTGATCCTTCCTTTCGCAGCAGCATATGGCCAGATATTGCCCCGGTTCCATGATCACCTGAGGCAGGCGAAGCTTATCGGGTTTCTCCGAATTGTCGGTGATATACAATCGGCCCAGATCAACGCTCTCGGGGCCGGGATTATACAGCTCGAACCAATCCTCCGATTCGCAGCCCTCATAGGCCCCTGTTTGGGAACCGGCGGAACGGATCTCGGAAAACTGCAGGGCCACGCCGTCAGAGGAAAAAACGGGTCCTGACGTTGGCTCCGCCGTTTGCTCCGCGAGGGCGGACGTAGGCGAGGGTGCCCTTTCATGGGTCCCCTGTCCCAAAGGCGTCATGCATCCGCCCGCTAACAGGATGAGCAGAAGCAGCCACACTATGCCGTTTTTCAGAACCCGCCTAAACGTCTTTTCGTCCTCCAATTTTTGAACTATGATAAAGTATAGTATACCATATGCCCCGCTGTCAAACAACCGCCTCCCGGCTATTCCTTGGAAGCGAGCCTCCCCAGCGCTTCCAGCAGCTCTGAGCGATCAGTGTAGGGATGCAGGATAAACTGATTGTCTCCGGCCAACATGGCGGAAAGCCTGCCGCGACGCAAGTCGTAAAAGATATGGACCGGTTTGCCCATATCCCGGGCTCGGGCGAGCTCGTATCCTACGCCGTGAGAAGGGGTGGTGCATTCCGCCACCACCAGCTCGCTTTCAGCAAGCCAGGCCATGTCCCGCGCGAAGATCTCCTCCTCGGTCATGGTCCCCTCTCCTTCAGGCTGCAGGGATTCCAGGCCAACGTGTTCCGTCAGGACCTGGCAATCCCTTGCCTTCAGAAAAGCAATCATCTCACCATACAGGGCCGCGTCCTGCCGCCCGCCCCGAATGGAACCGGCAAAATACACCTTTATCATCCTATGCCTCCTACATGCCCTTAAGAAGCTTGATCCTGTCCCGATAGTCCGGCAAAATGCTTTCGATGAACCCGTAGAACGCCCGGCTGTGATCCTTGTAACGGATATGAGCAAGCTCATGTACCACCACGTAGTCGATGGCTGCTTCCGGATAGGCCATGAGTCTCCAGGAGAAGGACAAGCGATTCTTTCCCGAGCAGCTGCCAAAACGGGTTTTCGCCGAAGTTACGGTGAGGCCAGAAGGTTGCACACCCATGCGCTTGGCGTATGATTCGATCTTTGGAGGCAGGATCGTCTTGGCTCTTTTAACATAAAGAGCCTTATCCTCCTCCCGTATGTCGGGCAGCTTTTCCTGCCGTTTAGCCTGGCGGCTTTTCGCGCGCTCGATCCAGTCCTGCCGCTCCCGGATAAAGGCTTCGATGCGCCATTTGGGCATCAGGCGCGGCGCCCGGACCAGTACGGTGCCTGACGAGTCTACCTCCACGCTCATAGTCCGCCGATTGGAGCGGATGAGTTCATACGCGATCTTCTCCATAGCAAAGGCAGTATACCACAGGTTCTTTCGAACCGCAATCTGGACAAACAAGTTTCCAGCGGATACAATACTGATAAAGAGACGGGAGGCGCGCCATGGATATGAAAAAGGAAGCGGTTTTGTTCGATCTGGATGGAACGCTGTGGGATTCTTCAAAGGAAGTGCTGTTCTGCTGGAACAGGGTGCTGGCGCCCCTTGGCCGGCGTATCACCATGGAGGAGCTCTCCCGTCTTATGGGACTTACGCCTCGGGAAATCGGCGACGTTCAGTTCTCTGACCTGCCGCTCGCAGAGCGGTATGCTCTCACGAACCGGTGCCTGGACGCGGAAGACCCCTACCTGTTCGAGCGGGGCGCCCGCCTCTATCCCGAGGTCCGAAGGACGCTTCTGCAGCTGAAAGACCGCTATTTCATCGGCCTCGTCAGCAACTGCACCGAGCCTTACGCTCTGGCCTTTCTCCACGCCCACGGGCTCACGTCCCTGTTCGACGATCATGAGACAGCGGGACGAACGGGGCTTGGCAAGGGCGAGAACATCTCCCTGCTCATGAAACGAAATCAAATAAAAAAGGCGGTATACATCGGAGATACCGCCAAGGATCTGGCCGCCGCACAGGCGGTGCGCATCCCGTTTCTTTACGCCAGCTGGGGGTTTGGGGATCTTGCGGGCATTCAACCGAGAGCGACAAGGTTCTCTGAGCTGACAGCGACCGTTTCTTCCGTGATGGAGGGCTGAACGCTTTTGACCAGCGGCACGCTCTCTTCCTTTTGAAAATGGACCACGCCGTCCAGTTTGCAGGCAGCATACTGGCTCAGAAAAGAATCCAAAGAGCAAACGATGGGTTCCCCTTCCTGATATTTCACCCGATCGATCGTCCGGGCGCAACTGTCTGAAAAGTATATGTTTCCGTTTCGGATGCCGTGGATGAACAAGACGTGGCCGTACTTCTTCCCCGCCTTGCTGGTGCTCTTTTCGAATCCCACCAGAATATTGCCGGCAGAGGGATCCTTCGCTATGATCGCGCTCAGAGCTTCCAGAAGGGAGTATTCCTTTGCGCCATAGGCGGTCACGCTATACCCTCCGGTTGTGTGGTCCATATTTCGATATATGTCATAGGTCCTGTTTCCGTTGGCGCTGAGGCGGGACGTGTTGATGCCCAGGGCCACCAGTTGATTGGCCACATAGGCGCCGCAGTACCCTTTGAACGAGGAGCGTCTGGCCAGCTTTTTGGCTGCCTTGTATGTGTCCTCGATCTGTCGGCACAGGTCTGGATCAGCGATGCTTTTGACAGATTCGACGATCCCTTCCGCCTTTATATCCCCTGCAGCCACGCTGTCGATACCATTGTCGACACGCGGGGTGTCAGGCTCCTCCTCATTTGCCAAAGCATAGCCGGAAGGCAGCAAAAGGAGCAGGAAAAGAAGGAGCGCTACGGCTCTTTTACAGCGGTCCACAGCAGGTCCCTCCTCTCGCTTTTGGTTGCATCCTACCATACCGTTGTATTTTTTTCAGTGTTTTCGATGTTTGTTTATAATCTATTTCAAAAAAATCCGATTATTCATCCTTTAGCAATAAAATGTCCAGTTTTTCGTCATTTTTTGGTCATAGCCACTTCATCATACCCTTGTCAGCCAAGAGAAAAGATGGTATGATGTGTTGCATACCATTGGCAAATATGAATATTAGATAAAAAGGAGATATCAACACATGTCAGTCGATCTGAAAGGCCGTTCCTTCCTGACCATCATGGACTTTACCCCCGAAGAGATTCGGTATCTGTTAGACCTGGCCAAGGCCCTCAAGGCCAAAAAGAAAGCCGGCATCAAGGGCGACACTCTCACTGGCAAGAACATCGTCCTGCTCTTTGAGAAGACCTCCACCCGCACCCGCTGCGCCTTTGAAGTGGCGGCCATGGATGAAGGTGCCGGCGTCACGTTCCTGGATTCCAAGTCCTCGCAGATGGGGAAAAAGGAATCCCTGGCCGACACGGCTAAGGTCTTGGGCCGGATGTTCGACGGCATCGAATACCGCGGCTTTGACCAGAAAGTGGTGGAGGACCTGAAGAAATACTCCGGTGTGCCCGTGTTCAACGGTCTCACCGACGTGGACCATCCCACACAGGCCCTCGCGGACATCCTCACCCTGGAGGAGAACGTAAACAAGCCCCTCAATCAGTGCAAGCTGGTGTTCTGCGGCGACACGCGAAACAACGTGGCCTACTGCCTCATGTACATCTGTTCCAAGCTGGGCATCCATTACTGCGGCTATGGCCCCAAGGAGCTGTACCCCGCGCCCGAGGTCATGGCCCGCTGTGAGGCGGCTGCCAAAGAAAGCGGCGCTATCATCGAAGTCAGCGACGATCCCGCCATCGTGGAAGGCGCCGACGCCCTCTATACCGACATCTGGGCCTCCATGGGCGAAGAAGCGCTGATCCCCCAGCGGGTGAAGCTCCTGACCCCCTTCAAGGTCACCAAGGAACTCATGGAGCGCACCGGGAACAAAAAGTGCATCTTCCTCCACTGCCTCCCCTCCTTCCACGATTTCAACACCACCATGGCCAGCGAGCAGATGAAGCTGGGCTACGACATCCGGGAGGTCACGGACGACGTGTTCCTGTCTGACAACAGCAAGGTCTTCGACGAGGCCGAAAACCGGCTCCACACCATCAAAGCCGTTCTGGTGGCTACGCTGGGCAACCTGTAACGAAAGAGACAAACGCGCTGCAAGGCATGACCGACGCGGTCATCGCCGATCTTTACCGGGTAGATCAACCGTAAAAACGAGGAACTCCCAAAAACGATCGTTCGACAAAAGGCGAACGATCGTTTTGTTATCCCCCGCACAGGAGGCACGATGCCTATCGATCGTTTCTTATGGAAGATGCTTTTTCGCAGAATAATTGTAAATAATTAGCAAAATCCTTTGTTTTCGTGCGATTGTTAATATTCTGTTCATACTTTTATTGAAAAATGTATACGTAGCCGTATAGAATAAGTATTGTACCGATTACACATCAACATACAAAGGGAGGGAACCACGATGAATGAAGAACATGATAAGACTTCCTTGATGGACAAATACATTAAGCTTCGCCTGGGTGGAGCCACCTATCGGGTGCGCTTGATGACGCTGTTGCTGTTTGCGGCGGCGGCTATCATCCTGATCGCCGCTATTCTCATCCTTGCCTTATCTGGCTCTTGCGCCAAGAATAAGGCCAAGGCCGCCGTGACTGAGCCGACTGCCACCGCCCTGACCACCGCGAAGCCGACCGAAGCGCCCTCGCCTACGCCGGACGTCACTGCCACCGATTTGCCGGAGAGCACCGAGCCCGTTGAGACGCCGGAAAGCACCGGCACCAGCGAGTTCAAGACCTTGGAGGTGGGCGGCACCAACGATGGAGAGACCGTCAAGAAGGTGCAGCAGCAGCTGGTGAAGCTCCACTATATGCCCTATCCCGAAAAGGATTCATCCGGCAAGGGTGTGGTGACCACCGTCTACGGTTCCTGGTGCTCGCAGGCTATCACCAAGTTCCAGGAGCGCAACAACATCAAGCAGACCGGCAAATGTGACAAAGCCACTTACGAAAAGCTCATGTCCGACAAGGCCGTCGCCTATACCATGAAGGAGAAGGACAAGCTGGAAATAGTAAAGGCCGTTCAGGAAGTGCTGATCAAGAAGGGATACCTGAAGGGCAAGGCCACCGGCTACTGCGGCACAGATACCGTAGAGGCGGTGAAAAAATTCCAGAAGGCACAGGGCTTGACCGTGGATGGTCAGGCGGGCACCAAGACCTTAGAAAAGCTGTTGGGGTATTGATCCGATCAGAAACGATACACCGCCGGGATCCCGGCGGTGTATTTATTTGTTTGTGATGGAAGATAAAAACCAGTGTGGCTATCAGACGCGATATTGAAAAATATATTTTTTCGGTTTTTTCTTGCTGCTTCCTTTGTCTGATGTGCAAAATCAGCCAGTCAAAACCGATGAAGCGGGCCACGGGGGATATTGCTTCTTGATATAAGCCCCTCACAATGGATTTTTATTCGAAGCCTATCCTTGACGGCGGCAAAACAGCCGTCCTCTCCCCTTTTCCGTTCTTTTCCTATCCTCCATTGACAACGTCAGTCAGTTATATTATATTGCACTATAGGGTATTCAGTTGCGTTTTTATGGACCTTCCGAAAGGGATTTTCGTATACAACGCAGACCTGATTCTTTTTATGTGAATCAAAAAAGGAGGAATCATGCCAAACGCTTATTTCACCATCGCTCGCCCTGAAAACGACGCTTTCCGCGGGTATCTCCCCGGGTCAAAAGAACGTGCGGAACTGAAGCAGGAGCTTGCCCGCCAGTCTGCCGAGATCGTGAAGATCCCGCTGATCATCGGCGGCAAAGAGATCTTTACCGAGAAGACCTTCCAGGTCACCATGCCCCACGATCACGGTCATGTGATCGCTGAATGCTCGCTGGCCGGCGAAAAAGAGCTGACTATGGCGGTCGATGCAGCGCTGGCAGCCAAGAAGGCCTGGGAAGAGATGCCCTGGGAGCACCGCTCCGCCATCTTCCTGAAGGCGGCCGATATGATCACCGGTCCCTACCGGAAGGTCCTGAACGCCTCCACCATGCTGGGCCAGTCCAAGACCGTGTTCCAAGCGGAGATCGACATTGCTGAGCTCGCAGACTTCCTTCGCTTCGGCGTATGGTCCGCCCAGGAAATCTTCAAAGATCAGCCGGCTTCCATCCCCGGCATCTGGGACCGCCAGGATTATCGCGCCCTTGACGGATTCATCTGCGCTATCACGCCGTTCAATTTCACTTCCATCGGCGGGAATCTCCCCACGGCGCCTGCAATCGTAGGCAATGTGGCGGTCTGGAAGCCTTCCCGCACGGCGGTGCTTTCGAATTATTATTACATGAAGCTGCTCATGGATTGCGGGCTTCCGGCCGGCGTCATCAACTTCGTGCCGTCTAACGGCACCGATATGGCAAAGTACGTCATTTCCCGAAAGGAACTGGCGGGCTTCCACTTCACCGGCTCCACCGAGGTCTTCCAGGGCGTCTGGAAGCAGATCGGCGAGAACATCGCCTCCTACCGCAACTATCCCCGCATCGTGGGCGAGACCGGCGGAAAGGATTTCATCTTTGCCCATAGGAGCGCCCTCATCCGCCCCC
>JAEEGL016433253.1_pt1 | contig 13886 bp, 14 predicted proteins | sample 9134231 | NCBI WGS metagenome assembly JAEEGL01 (sample SAMN16246548, study PRJNA631951) | gut metagenome | biome: gut microbiome; feature: rumen; material: fiber-attached | host: Bos | place: Iran: Karaj | collected 2018-10
AGACAAGAAGAATTATAAGGCAGGCTGAAACAACAATAACTAAAGGCCAGTCAATATTGTTTTTGGTAATATCTGCCATGGGGATATATGTCAGAAGCGTCCAGTCAAAGGAAGTATTTACAGGTACATGAACTATAAGACTGCTTTCTGCTTTTGAGTTCTGCATTGTAAGCAAACCGGTTTCATGAATCTCTGATTCAAGTTTTTCTAAGTCATCTTTATTAATTTGATTATAAGATTTATAAAACTCAAAGAAATTAGAGTTCTTAAAAGACTTTCCTTTGATTATATAATTTCCTTCCCTGTCAATAATAGAAATTTGGGCGTCGCTATATTTTTCTGAAGGAAACACCCATTTGCTCGAAAGAACTTCTACAGGAATAACACGCATAAGAATTGCTTTTTCAGTCTTTTCTGATTGTACAGGCTTGTCCGGTTCGTTGTTTCTAAGTTCCAGCAAATCGCAGAAAGCTATTGACTGAACTCCGTTCATAGGATTTGTATAAGAGCGGGTAACACGAACCTGATCTTGCTGACCAAGCAATTCATTCAGAGAAGAAAAAATATCTATTTCCTTATAGGAAACAGTAAACTCTTCGGGATTATCAATTTTTGGTCTATTGGAAAAGCCGGTAAGTGAATCGATTCTGATAATATGAGCAGAAATATTTGGAAGACGCTGGGCAACATTTAAGTAATCCATTGCTTCTGTCATATTCATTTTACGGCTGTTGATGCAGGCAGCCCAAGAATCACAAAGACGCTGTTCACCTTCAAGATAATTTGTAGTAACCTGTTCCATACCAATGGACATGGTCATAAAGTTTTCTGTGTTATACGCCTTCATTGAAGCACTTTGGCCTCTGGCATAGAGCACAACAAAGAAAATTGAAAAAATTACGATGAGAAAGTTTGTGATGATTATCAGAGTCTTTTTCACATGAATTATTATATACCGATTTGCAGGAGTTTGCGACATTTTTTTGTTGGTTCGTACCCAAGGGGCGAAGGCGAGCCGAAAGTTGCATACTCGCTGTCGCTGGCATTTATGTAAGTTAAGAGTTCGACATAATCTTTTCAATCGAGAAATTAGATGGTACTATTTCAGATAATGTGCGAGGAAAACTGTTAATCTATGAAGGATACGCTTCAAAAATACTTCCAGAAAAAATCGATTTACACACCAAAAGACTGTGACGAAGTACGCGACCGGTTGCAAAAACTTTCTGGCGTTTGTTCCGCGCCGCAAGTCGCCGTCGTCATTCCTGTGAAAAACGAATATCCTGGAATAAAAGAGACTCTCTCTTCACTTTCGGAGGCGGCCATGCGTGCGTCGCTTTCTGTTTCAGCTGGAAGAGTTTCTCTTTCCGCGTCAGCTGGGCGAGAGTCCACCGGACATGGGTTGCGTTTCACACCTTCGCACAAAATGCTTCATGTCGTTTGTGTCGTGAACTGCCACGAAACAGACAGCGCGGAAATAAAACAGAACAACGCGGAGATGCTTACGTTTTTGAATGAATGTGCGGAAGCCTGCCAACAAGAAGCTTCTCATAAAGGAACTTGTTTACAAAACAAGGGTGCAGAAACGCTTCCGCCTTGTGATATCTCAGCTGGTCTTGTTTTTTCCGCTATTGACTTTTCAAGTGAAGGTCATTATTTACCTGAAAAAGACGGTGTTGGTTATGCGCGGAAAGCCGGAATGGACTATGCTCTTGCTTGCGGCGCGGACATTATTGCGTGTATGGACGCTGACACTCTGGTGGCGGAAAATTACGCAGAAGAACTTGTAAACTTTTCACACAATCATGGAAAACGGAAATATGCGCTTATCCCATTTCGCCACCAAAAAGCCGCGTCTGAAAAGCTTCAGAAAGCAATTAACGCTTACGAAAACTATATGATGATACATGCACAGAAACTCCGGAAAACAGGAACACCGTACTGGGCTCCTGTACTTGGACCTTCAATTGTGTGTACGGCTGAAGGGTATGTTGCTTGTGGCGGAATGAACCGACGCCTAAGTGGCGAGGATTTTTATTTTTTACAGTCGCTTATAAAACTGGAAATAATGGAGAATCGCGTCTCTAAAGCCGGAATTCGCGTCCAAGCAGACGGAACTCGTGCGCGGGCAGATGAAACTCTCACCCAAGAAAACGGAACTTGCGCCCATGCAGCCGAAAATCGCGCGTTGATAGACGAAACTCGCGCACACAGTCTTTGTTACACGCCTCACTTCCTCAACACGGAAGTGTACCCATCTGCCCGCGTATCGGACAGAGTTCTTTTTGGAACTGGACCGAAAATGAAGGAATTAATTGGAATGAATTCCATAGAATGTCCGGTTTTTCCTGACAGTTGTTATGAAGCGATTCGTGAATTCATAGAAAAAAAAGAATCCTGCCGGAATGAACTGGCAGGATTTATAAATCAAGAAAACTTTTTGTCTGTTTGGGAGCAAATCTGTGCGAATAACCCATATGATTCAATTAAAAAAGAAGCTTCATTTCATGTATGGTTCGACGGGCTAAGAATAATCCGTGCAATACACTATCTTGAATCAATTTTACAAAATACACACCACAAATAAGTTAATAACTGTAATGCAATGCGCAGTATGTTTATGCGTTTACAGCGAGTCTTTCGGCAGATTCCATCTTGCAGATATATCCGGTTCTAAGACATGTGTCGAATAATTCCTGGCTCATAAAATCAGTCGTAATATCATCGTAGCCATCCATGTCTCTGACAATCTTAACAATAAAACCGTCATCGAGCTTTTTTACAATCTGCATATAATCTTTAGTTTCTCCATATCCTTTCAGTGCATAGCATTCCATAAATATGAACCTCCTTTCTGTTGGATTTTGGATAATCATCGAGTTTTTTTATCAATACGATAAAATGATCTCACAAATATTTTCGGACTATTTGATTTTCGGTTTAGCTTTTTTTTGTCCGCGTCGAATTCTTTGAAACAGCTTAACTTTTTATACTGTTTTCCGATATTCAAAGCAGGGGAGACAGAGGCTTCTTAAAAAAATAGGAGCGTATGAATATATGAACAGTATTGAGATGTTAAATAGTATATTGGAGCAACAAAGAGCACAGCTTGATCTTATTTTAGTTGAGCAGAAGAAGATACGTAAGGATGTTACGACTCGGAACTGGGAAGATCTTGAAGCTCATATCGTTACTTTGAATTATCTTTCGCAGCAGTTTTCTGTTTTGGAAGAACAGCGGACTGAAGCCTATGCCGAAGCAAAAAAAGATGCAAACGGAAAGGATGTTTTGCTGGGAAACCCGCTTTTCCATATGGTACATCAGAAACTTGCCGCGTCCAGAGTTGAGAACGATGCGTTAAATAATTATATTTCGGTGACACGGAATTTTCTTCAGAGCATTTTTGACAATGTTGTTCCGCAAAGAAGGAATACATTGTATTCCAATAAAGGAAACCTTGTTCATTCAAAGCCGGAATCATTGGTTTTGAATACACTTTCGTAAGCAGTTTGATGCATTAATTTACGACCATACGCCACTTCGTGTCGTTTGCATAGAGGAAAATATTTGAATCTGTGCTTATGCACAGGTGCAATCCATGTTCGGCGGCTATTCGCAACGAAGTTTCGAGCGACGCCGGGTTTTAATAGGAGGATATATGTCAAGTACATTTGCAGGTATAGAAATGGGAAAAAGAGGCCTTATGGCTCACAGCCAGGCTATCAATACTGCAGGACATAATATATCGAATGCTGAAACAGAAGGATATTCTCGTCAGCGTGTACAGCTTAGACAATATGATCCTATTTATCGCCCTGATTTGGAGCGCGCCGAGGTTGCCGGACAAATCGGACAAGGCGTTACAGCAGAAAGTATTGCCCGCGTACGTGACGAAATGCTTGATGGTCGTATTGTAGCTCAGTCAAACCAGGAATCATACTGGGAGACTCGTGAAAGTTACTACGCCATGTTAGAAGCAGTATACAATGAACCGGCAGATATTTCCGTACGCTCTAATATGGATAAATTCTGGGAGTCATGGCAGGAACTTTCTCTTTTCCCGGAGACAAAAGCAGCAAGACAGGCTGTAGTTACTCGCGGAGAAACATTGGCTGAATCAATCCGTCAGCGCCATACAAGCCTTGCTGGTATAGGAACTCTTCTTAACAATGATATAGAAGCAACTGTTTCACAAGTGAATGATTATGCAGAACGCATCGCTGAGCTTAATACTGAAATTGAGAAATCAGAAGCAATGGGTGATAAACCTAACGACCTTTATGATCAGCGTGATCTTCTTGTTGAGAAACTTTCTAAACTCGTGAATATTACTCGCGACAATCGTGACAACGATGAATTTATGGTGCATGTAGATGGTCGAATCCTTGTACAGGGCGGCATTGCACGGAAATTCGATGTTGAGCCAATGATAGACAATAATGGATATAGCAAAGTCGTTTGGGCAGATACAGGAAACCTCGCGGAAATAACGGGCGGAAAGCTAGGTGCTCTTATTGAATTAAGAGATGTCGATGTTCGTCACGAAATACAAAGCTTAAATACAATGACAATGAATTTCATGGATCTTGTAAATGATATCCATAGAAATGCTGTCGGTGCGAATAATGTGACAGGACTTGATTTTTTTGTTGAGCAGCCTTTTGTGACAAATGCGCTTGGTAATTATGACAGAAACGGTGATGGAATAGAAGATTCCTCATACATTTTCCGCATTACAGGTACGAATAGTCTAAAAGCACAGGAACAGATCGGCATAGAAGGTACGATAAAAATTGCCGGAAAGGAAGGCACTATCGATATTCCATATTATGCCGCCGATACTGTTGAAACTGTAGTAAACAGAATAAATGATTCAGACGGTGAGGTTAAGGCTTTCCTTGATCGAAACAATAAACTTGTTCTAAAAGGAACGACGGCATTGAATCAGGAAAACCCTGATTTTGTAATACGTCATTTGGAAGATGACGGATATTTCCTTACAGGATATGCAGGTGTTCTTTCGAGAAGCGGCAGTGCTGGTGCGTTCGATTTTAATCAGACAAACGCTGTTTCTAAACTTGCAGATGCACAGTATACGGTTTCGCCGGTATTAAATCCGGCAGGGTATATGGAAGTAAACTCCGCAATAAGAATGGATGTTCTTTCTGTAGCAGCTGCAAAGAAAGGAAGTACTGGAATTGCTGAACCAGGCGATTCATCTGCTGCTGTGGAAATTGCTGCAATACGCAATACACAAGTTATGATAGATCGCGCCAGCACTTTTGATGATTATTTTGCGGATTCAGTTACGAATGTCGGTTTGAAAGGAGAGCAGGCAGAGCTGAATTATCAGAACCAAGCTGCGATAATGGATGATCTTCGTGGACTTCGCGATTCAATTTCCGGCGTGAATATGGACGAGGAACTCGCCGACATAATAAAGTTCCAGCATGGATATAACGCAGCTGCCAAAATCGTGACAGTGATGGACGAGCTTATAAGCACAGTCCTTAAACTTGGTCCGTCTTGATAAAAGATTGTATGCAAAGCATACATGAATATGAAAACGGCATGAATATGCAAATTGCTCGATAAGAACGAAGAGTATTGAAGAGTTTTAAGGAGTAGAAGAGCATGAGAAGAATAAGTACAAGTCTTAGTACTAGCGAACTTCAAAGAAACATGAGAAAGCAAGAATACAGGCTGAACAAAGTGAATAATCAGCTCGGAAACCAGCAGCGTATTCAAAATCTTCGTGATGATCCTATTGCTGCCGGACATCTTGTGCGCTATCAGTCTTATGTCTCAAGAATAAATCAGTTCCAAAAGAACGCTCAAACGCTTACGGACAAACTCACTGTTGCGGAAGGATATATTAATCAGTCCGTGGAAATTCTTCAGACTGTCCGTGAAATAGCAGTCCAGGGCGCGAACGGAATATATACGGATGAAGATCTTAAGAATATGGCTGTAGAAGTTGACGAGCTTCTAAAAGAACTCGTTCAGAACGGAAACGCCGTAAATTCAGAAGGAAGCGCGATTTTTGGTGGAACAAGCACAAACAGGACAGCTTTTGACGTAATATCGGGTCCTGTGGACGGCTCTTCTGTATCATATATTACTGAAGTTCATTACAACGGAAGCATCGATGGAAATAAGTTCGAGGTTGATGAGAATGCTTACATGACGTTTCAGCCTGCCGGAAACCGTATTTTCTGGGCAGAGAATCAGCAGCTTTATTCAGACCGGGATGCGACAGGCTACCGTGTCTCAGAGGACAGCGTTATTTCAATTGATGGAAAAGAAATAAAGATAAACGCCGGTGATAACGTATATTCTATAATTTCAAAGATTAACAATTCTGATGTTGCAGTGAAAGCTTCAATCGATCCGCTTACAAACGGGCTTAATCTTTCTACGACAGACGCACACCAGATGTGGCTTACAGACGCAAAAGGCACGATTTTGAACGACCTTGGCGTTATAAAAGATTCTACGCAACGTCCGCCGTACAATCTTGCTTCAACCACAAAAATCTCCGGCGGCTCAGTTTTCGATGCTGTAATTGCGCTTCGTGATGCAATGCTTTCCGGAGATACGGAAACAATCGGCGGTAAGGCATTAGGTGCTATTGACCGTGGTCTTGATAATCTTATTACACGGCTTGCCGAAACAGGCGCACAATATGAAAGAGCCCAGCAGAACATAACAAGAAATGAGAAAACTGTGCTCGACACTACAGCTCGCATCTCACGCGAAGGCGACGTTGATTTTTCACAGGCTGTAACTGATCTTAAGCTTCTTGAGTATGTTCAAAAAGCAACTTTCAGTACGGCTTCAAAACTATATTCAACATCATTACTTGATTATATGAGGTAAAATAATGAAACAGCATATTAAAATGCCAGAAGGACTTTTAGGATTCGAGGAATACACAGAATTTGAGTTGTCCGAGTCTGAATACAAACCGTTTATGGTTTTACAGTCAACACAGGATGTAAATCTATCTTTTTTCCTTATTGATCCTTTTCTTTTCCGTCCTGATTATGAAATGGATATTGATGATGAAATTCTCTCGAAAATTGATATACAGGCTCCAAGCGATGTAATTGTGCTGGCGATAGTAACAATTCCGTCGGACGGCAGTTCAGTTACGGCAAATTTGCAGGGACCTGTAATAATAAACAAAAAGAACGGTTCCGCAATGCAGGTTGCTCTTGGCGATGCAAGGTGGTCAACAAAACATGACATTCTTTCTGAATTGAAGAAGAACAATCCGGAGGGCGTATGCTAATATTATCCCGGAAAATAAACGAAAAAATCTGCATTGGCAACAACATAACGCTTACGATTATGGAAGTACGCGGTGACCAAGTGAAGGTCGGTATTGACGCACCGAAAGATGTTAAAGTTTTCAGACAGGAAGTTTTTAACGCTATTCAATCGGAGAACAAGGCTGCAGCCTCTACCGCAAAAGCAGACCTTTCTGCTTTGTCAAATCTCCTAAAAAAATAAAATATCAAAAAGTAAAGGGCTGCACTTCATTCAATGTTTTGAGGTTGCAGCCCTTTTTTTATTCTATCGATGCGCTGTATACAGTATGTTCAGTTCTGCCCTGCAGCGCGCTTTTCTTCGGCTTCTGAAGGCCGTATGTAAACAGGACCGTCGTAATCCTGCATGGGCGGAACTTTTTCCAAGAACATTTTGTTGGCAATTTCCAGAAGCTGCTGTCCTGCGTCAATATAGAACGCTTTTAGTGTTGTGACTTTTAGCTCCGGGTACGCCGCCGTAAGGCATTCCGTAAAGTATTCTGCATCCGGTCCAACGGCAAGTATGTCTTCTTCTTTATCGAGTTTCGCCGCTATAGCTTCAAGTGTCGCGTCTTCATCAGGGGAGTTTTGCTCGCCGTTCCTGTAGACGGCGGCGTAAAAACGGTTTTTCTTTGCGTCAATTACGGGAACAACTGCGCCTTTCCACTGCAAGAACGGATATGCTATTGCTTTTAGCGTAGGAACAGCATAAATTGGTGTTCCGTTTGCAAGCTGCAAAGCCTTTAGAGCTGCGTATGAAAGGCGCAACCCGGTAAATGAGCCTGGCCCACCGCACAGAGCAGTGAATTCTAAATCTGCTGCGGAAAGAGATGCGAGTGTCAATACATGCTCAATGCTCGGAAGTAGCTGCTCTGACTGGTGCATTCCGATATCAAGCGCAAGTCGAACAGTTTTTTCTTCGTTACGAGCTGTAAAAGTAATACAATTTGATGAACTGTCTATAGCGAGTGCTTTCATTTTTTTATCCTTGATTTTCAAATTATGTTTTCGATGAATTGTTTGGCGTCGGCAAGAAAATCAGAATCATTCCAGTTCTCAATGGAAATATGCCTGGATCCGTCCTGTTGTGCCTCAAGCTTTATTATTATTGTAGAGGAAGGTAATTCTTCCATGATTTTCTCGCTCCATTCAATTACAGAAACGCCTTTGCCATAAATCATATCATCCGTGCCAAGGTTTATAAAATCTTCTGTTGAATCAAGGCGGTATACATCCATGTGATATAGAGGCATTTTGCCTTCATATTCACTTATAAGCGTAAATGTCGGGCTTGTTACAGTTTCTGTTATACCGAGCGCGGCGGCTATACCTTTTGTTATAGTTGTTTTTCCTGCTGCGAGCGTTCCCTGCATTGCAAGGACTGAACCTGGCTTAAGATGCTTTCCGATTATCGTGCCAAGTTCTATAGTTTCTTCTGCAGATTTTGTATGTAAGTGTATCAGGGTAGTAATCCTTCTGAATCTTGACTTAGAATGAGTTCTTTGAGCAGTTTTGTAATAGGGAGAAGGGGATAATCTATATTGTCTAAGAATGATATATCTATATCTTTCGTACCCAGTGGAGAAAGTTCGATTGTAAACTCCACAGGTGTCTGCAGTGTTTTCAAAGGAAGTTCCAGAACAGCGTCAGCTTGAAAAGTACGACGATAGTAGATGTAGCCTTCATCTCTGTGAACATTCTTAAGCTCAATCACTCTCATAATTTATAGGTTACTCCAAAGTAAAAAAACAGTCAATGAAAGTTTTACGGAAATCTCCAAAAACTTAACTTAGCGGGAAACTCCGCTTATTTCTTGTATTCATATACGCGCGCGAATATCTTGTTCCTAATTTTGTTTGTTATGCGGACGAATAAAATATGAAGAACGAACTGACGTTTGTCTGTAATCGGTGTCGTGTTCACGATAAGACCTATTACAGAATCGTGGTGTTCTCCATCAATATTAAGTTCCGCATATATATATTGCTTTTCGCGTATATTCATATTAGTCATTATGCTGCAACCACCAGCAGAAATCTCAAGCAGTTGGCCAGTATATTTACGTTCCATCGGTGTGTATTCGATATCAGCCTTTGCGCCTGTGCCACCGGTCGTTATCTTGACAGCAGAGAACAAACACGGAATTTTCATGCTTACTCGCTTGAATTGACGCTTTTGGAAGCTCTGCATATTATTGCAGTGAGTTGTAACCATTTCACCTGCACCGGTTGTGTTTTGATACCTGATTATTCGTACGTCCGAAAGATATGCGCTGCCCGCCTTTGTCTGATAAAGTAACGATATTTTTGAGAGAGCAGGTGGCCGGATCGGGTTGCCGAAAATATCTTTTGGAATTGAAAGAATAAGCTCATTCTTTGTGTTGTCAAGAATTTTTGCCTCAAACTGCTCTTTCGTATCAGAGAAATAAGATATGGTATCTCCGACAGGTATAGCTGCCGTGCTTGTAAGATTTGACAAAGTTTTGCGTGAATTGTCAACTTTCTGCTTTATAGAGAAAAGCAGAGAAAGTTCCTTTTGAATTAAATCATCTTTTTTATTAGTCTGACCGTTTATCTCATTAAACTTTGTAATAAAAAACTGGTCGGATGGTACATCAAAATGAAACGCATATTCCAAATTCGGTATTTTTTGCGTTGTGCACATTTTTTTCAAGAACGCATACTCGTCCTGATCTAAATCGTACATTTTCGTAATTCGATATAAAATTGCACCGTTTGTTATCTGTTTCGCGCTTTGAGATGAATAATCTGAACCTTTTGTATATTTGTCATGTACCGTCTTCAAAATAAAAACAATAAACAGTAAAAAGACAGATACTCCAATCAAAAGGAATGTTGTTGATGCTGAGATTTGTAATGGAAACGATGCAAAGCTGTTCATCTGATTAAAATCCTGCTATGTCAGAGACATATGCCTCCAGTCTTGGTTTTAGTTCATATTCCGCTAAATCACCTGTGAGAACGGTGTCTTTGTTTTTAAGAGATTCCTCAAAATCGGTGAGTACAGGCGAAAAATCCTTCAGAAAATCAGTAAGTGATTTTTCCGCAATCAATTTACCTTCGAATTTTGCCGGGAAAAGAGACGAAAGAGTAGCAAGATGACACAGAATGTCGAAAGATTCAGCAAATCTGTTGATTATATCAAAGCTCTTTTTGTCATTATTCTGCTGCATAAGGACTGGAAGCTCCTCAAGTTCTGAGCAAAGAGGCTCAAAATCGGAAGCAAGTTCTTTCAATGATTGAATTATACCATCTGCGCATACAGAAGTAACTGATAATGAATCTGTATCAAGAATTTCACGGGTAGAAAGGCCGTCTATCTCATCTGCCGTAATGTTCTTTCCGTTAAGAACAATCTCTATGATCGTAGATTCATTTTCTTCAAATTGTTTCTCAAGTGCGTTTAGTATATCGCCTGTAGTTTTCTCATTTTCAAGCGTGAAAGTCAGTGGCTGTCCGTTTATTTCAATTTTCATAATATTGTCTCCTATCTGTTACTAAGCTGATCGCTGAAGTTAGTGATGGATGTGGATTGAGACTCAAGCGTGCTGAGCGTCGATTCCATGTTACCATATTTTCGTTTATATTCAGCTTCTTTTTTCTCAAGCTGTGACTCAAGCCTTGTAATTGATGTCTGTGTCGTAGAGATTCGGGTATCAAGCGTGGCTATTTTAGTTGAAAGGATACCTCCTGTCTGAACATACGCCTGCAAGTTTCTGTCTAGCATATATGCTATTCCGGAGTCGATAACTTTGTCACCGTCAGAATCATAACCGAACAGATCTTTTACTTCGTCTATATTTTCCTTAAGCACAGAATCAAGTTTCTTTTCGTCAATTTCCAAATAACCGCGAAGACGCGATGCATTGTATACGCCAGATGCGGAACCGGTGGAAATCCCGATCTGAGCCAGCATTGAAATATCATTTCCTTCAATTATATAGTTGTTCGTAAGTATGCGCTGCAGGCTGCTTTTGCCTGTGGAAAGCGTTGTGTCACCGGTGAACATTCCGAGTTTTTTTTCATATTCTTCAGATTCTTCTGTTGTAAGATATTCAAGCTCGGTTATGAGTTCCGGCTTGTTTTGTGTAAGCACGTTGAAATCTGTCATGAGCTGGTTATAATATCCTACCATTTGTATAAGCGCGTCTTTTGCTGAATCCGTGTCAGCTTTAATCGTTATAGTGACAGGTCTTTCGGAAGCTTCGTGAAGATTAAGCGTCACGTTAGGAACAATGTCGTCAATCTTGTTAGAAGAACGCACCATGTTGATGCCTTCGTACTGAAGTTTCGCATCGTCTGCCACAGAAACTGGGTTTACAGGTTCATAATCTCCTGTGCTGTTCACGTCTGAAAGGACAGGAGAAGTAATGGTTACAGTTTTTTCCGTATTTCTATTTTTAATTACAATAGCTTCTATATTATCGTATAAGAACGGATCTATCGTGTATTTTTGTTTTGTATTCTCTGCCATTACAGGCTCAAGAGGAATTTCGCCAGAGGAAGTCTTGATATATACTATCTCATTATTCTCAACAGGATCGATATACGACGAATCTTCATTTTCCGGGGAGAAACCTATTTCAGAGTCATCGTTGTAGATTATTATGCCTTTGTACTGGATTCTGGAAGGGTCGGGGAGTACGGGCGATGCTACTGCCGGTTTCTGGACTGTTGGCGAGTCTGTCGTCGTCATTGTAAGCTCGAACGTAATATGTTTGTTGTCGCCGGAGACAGAAGGAATCGGTATTTGATAACCTGTGACAGGCGGTGCTTTTATAGAGCCGTCAGCAACTTTTACTGCTGAAAAAATAAAATCAGGAATGCTTGATATTTCGGACTGAGTTCTACCGAATGTGACTTGCCGTGATACTGCTGATTTTTTTATCATGCCAATACGTAGCGCGAAGTCAAGAGCGTCATCCTCAAATTGCAGACGGTTCTCGCTTCCTGTTTCAAGTGCTTCTACCAGAAGAGTTTGTTTTGTGCTTGAAACCCCGATTATCGAAGATTTTACTATGCCGTTGCTGCGGCGGTTTAATGCTGCTGAAAAGTCTGAAAGTTTGCCACCTTTCCAGTTGAAAGAGACTTTTTTGTCGTTTACAGTTATTGTATAAGTTCCCTCTGGCACTTCGGAGTTTTTTTCAATCTCTCCAGAAAGAAAGCGGTCTGCTGAAGCCGTCTGCATGACTTTTATTTTGAAAGATTCAAGTGATGCGTCTCTTGTCGGTTCTGCTGTGACTGTATATTCGTCAGATGACTCAGAAAGTTTTGAGCTGAATGGATTGTCAAAAGAATACAATGATCTGGCGCTTTCTCTTAAAGCGCTCATACGGCGATTTACATCACGCCATGCGGACTGTTCTTGTTTGTATGTCTCAAGTTTGTCCTGTTCCCGGGTAAGTGGTACCCTCTCAACCTCCATAAGCTTTTGTATGGTTTCATTAGTACCATATTTGTTGCTTACGCCGGGAATTGAAATATCAGCCATTGGTTACAGTCGTTCATCCGCAGTTTTCAGATTTCAGATTGTCTCGTCGAAAAGCAAACCCAATGTCTGCTTTATACGAAGTTGCAGTTGCTGTATCTCTGCGGACGGAATCTCCTTTATTACCTTATCGGTAGAAGGATCAATCACCTTGACAATAACCTCGCCAAGTTCATTGTTTACGTTGAAACTAATCTTCCGTCCCATCACGTTTGTGATGTTTTCAAGTTTTTCTACTGTTTCCTGCACTTCTGCCATTTCTTTTTTGATATCTTTTGCGGCTTCTTCCATACCTTCATTGATATCAACCTGTTGTTTAACTTGTTTAGCAGGAATTGGTGATGAATTTTGAGAAATGATGTGCTGGCCGTCCCTGACCATTGCTTGCCCTGAAATACCGGTAGTAATCATGGGCATCCTCCTTGGATGGTTATGCAGTAATAACACCGTATTTCAGAATACCCTTATTTTAATTTGAGTATTCTGCATACGGCACCTTCGTTATTAATACTCAGGAAGAGTGCAGTAAAAGGGGCGCTCCTTTTACTGCTTTTCCCGAATCCGCTAAAAAGATGACATCCAGACTTCTCTTTAACGGTTGCATGTGTATTGTGCGTCAGCTGCTTTAGCTTAACTATATCAGTGTGGCTGTAATTAGCGTTAGCTGATAAGGCTCAGTATGTTCTGTGCCTGTGTATTTGCCTGCGCCAGCATAGCAGTACCAGACTGTGTGAGAATCTGGTTCTTTGTGTAATCAACGATCGCTGAAGCCATATCAGTGTCGCGGATAAGTGATTCAGAAGCCTGAAGGTTCTCTGCTGCTGTCGCAATTCCCTGTGAAGCAAGCTCGAAACGGTTCTGATAAGCACCAAGATCTGCGCGCTGTGAGTTAACTCTTTTAAGAGCTTCGTCAATAGTTGTTATCGCTACGTTGGCTGTGTCAGGGCTAGCAACGGAAACAACTTCGTCATTGCCCTGTCCGCCTGTAAGTCCAAGAGCCTGAGCGGTCATTGTACCTACATATACACGTACATTCTGGTCAACATTTGCACCAATCTGGAACTGCAT
>JAEEGL017351296.1_pt1 | contig 13886 bp, 14 predicted proteins | sample 9134231 | NCBI WGS metagenome assembly JAEEGL01 (sample SAMN16246548, study PRJNA631951) | gut metagenome | biome: gut microbiome; feature: rumen; material: fiber-attached | host: Bos | place: Iran: Karaj | collected 2018-10
AGAAATGTTCTTCGATCAAAGAGATCGCCTTTTCATATTCCGCCTCGCTGTAGCTGCTGAGGAGTGTGAAGGATCTGCCTCTAAACCACAAAGCCGAATATGTGTAGGTGTGGTACTCTGACGAAAGAGAAGACCTGGTATCCAATGAACCAAATATCGCCCCGTTTGGCATCCTGGAAACGCTGGCTTCAAATCTGTTTTGCGCATCCGCTTTTGAACAGTGATGCATTGCCATTGGCAGGAAAACACTGTTGAAAGCGGAAAAGCCCAGAATGACGAGCCAGATCACCGCTATGGCGATCTTTCTGCCGGCGCTTCGCTCTGAGATAAACAGAAAGATCAGCCTTGAGATGATCAGCCCGATCACGGCGATCTGCAGCAGGAAAGCTGTGCTTCTTTTGAGTACCAGGCCTAAGGAAATAACGCTCACAAGCATAAGCACCAGCGCCGGCAGGAACAGGATGAGGATCCGACGAATGCTGAACAGGTCAGAGTTTTTAAATGCTTTCAGAGTCCGCCTGATGCCTAACGAAGCAGAGCGAATTGCCAATCCGGTTCGTTTCACTTTTGCCTCCACTTCTCACTTACTCGATCTCCAGGCTGATGGCATTGCCCTCCATGCGGATGACCAGCGTTCTGCCAAGCAGGCGCTTCAGGTCTACGCCGGTATAATCGATATAATAGTTGCGCTTCTGGTACAAAAAGCAGAAATTGAGCGTCCAGAGCGTATCCTGCGTTGCTTCTTCGTCCGTCACGGTGAAGCTCATCTGACCGTTGTTGGTGAGCCAGCCGGCGGTATTCCTGGCTTTGCCCCAGCTCTTGGCATCATCCGGATACAGGTATACTTCTGTAATAGAGAAGCCTGCGAAATTCTTGATGGTGAATTCCCGCGCGTCGGGAATGATATCGTCATCCGGGCGTTCGATCTCGGTTTTGATGTCTATGCTTTCAAGGTCAAACAGGATTACGGGTTCATCATCTTTATGCGCTTCGTACATTTCTTTGGCATAAGAGACATTGACCGCAAAGTTCAGATTCTGCGCGCTTCCGCGGTCTGAATAGATCGCGGTGGTTATGCCGATCACCTTTCCTTCGTCGTTCAGCAGCGCGCCGCCGGAGGAGCCGGAAGACACCGGCGCATTGAACTGGATATATCCGGTATACTCGTCTTCTTCGGCGGAGGAAACGTTGCCGATGGACACGCTGTTGCGGAAACCGATGGGACTTCCGATAGCCACGGCAGGCGCGCCGCGCTCAGGCTCCGTGACATCCGCAAGTTCCAGAGGGTTTAAACCGGAGTTTTCGTCAAACACCAGTATCGCCAGATCGCGGCCGCTGTCCGCGCACAGAACACGGTTGATCCAAAGCGTTTCGCCGGAATCGGTGTAAGCCACAATCACATCTGCGCCTTCGATCACATGGTAGTTGGTCAGTACGTATTCCTCGCCGAACGCAACGAAGCCGCTGCCCGTGGCGATCAGGCGGTTGGCGATGTCGTATACCGCGAGCAGCACAACCGACTGCGCGCTTTCGTTGATCTGATCGGGGTCAAGGGAATAGCCCGCCGCGCCTGCGCAGCAGGATAAAAGCAGGACGAATATCAACAGGACGGATAGAAGCTTCTTTATATAAAGTTTCATGGCGAGCGCCTCCCTTTGCTATTGTATTTCGCTATAAGGCGAGCGGGTTTCCTCATTGAATTTCACAATCATGACTTTGCCTTGGAACTCACTGGTATCTCTGGTTTGGATCGATGTGTAACGCCCATTCTCCAGGCTGATCGTCAGGGAGCAATACATGTTGGGATCGATATCCTTCAGCTCTTCAGGAAGCTCAATGATGATGTATTCGCCCGGATGCAGCTTGCCTTTCAAGCAATCATCGTGTCGATCTTTCCCTTTATAGCGGTAACTGAAGCGGATCGATTTGATGTCCATGTTCGTTTCGTTTACCACGATCAGCAGATTTTCGGGCGTTTCGCGCTTGCGGTCGAGTGTTTCGGGAATCTCAAAATCGTCCTGTGCCTCGACGGCTTCTTTGATGTGGCGGCGCGCTCCGTCGGCGGCGTCAACATCTTCCTTCAAGGTAAATGTGACAGTATAGGGATAAGAGGTATAGCCTATCACAAAGGTGTGTCCGCGCAATTGATCCATCGTCCAGCCTGTCTGATTGTAGAAAGCGGCAGAGCCGTTGACATTCAGAGTGAGCATGATATTGAAGCTTTCCTCGCGAGCAGCTTCGCTCTCGCTGAGCGGTATGGTGACGCTTTCGCCGTTTTTCAGCCAGGCCTTCAAGCGGTTTTGACCATTAAGAAACGACAGAGAATTTGCACTGTAACCGCTCTCGTTTATGATATAGAATTCGTTGGGCCTGGGGTCATAAGGACTGTCCACGCCGATATCCGTGATCCCCCAGTCCTTCAGTTCCACCGGCTCGTCGTCCTTGCAGAATTCCCACAGCTCCAGTGCGTGACGGGTGCTCAGCGCGAAGTTCATGTTCTGGACCACGGTATAGCCGATCTGACCGCTCAGGCCGAACATCGTCACGGCGGCTACTTTACCGTTTTCGTCCAGCAGGGCGCCGCCGGACGCGCCATCGGAGATGGTGGCGGTGAACTGAATGAGATCCAGCCCCTTGACCGTGATGCTCGTGGCGATGTGGCCGGTGGTGATGGAGTTCATGCCTCCCTGCGCACCGATGCTCACGCAGGCCGCGCCGCGCCGCACAGTGCCGCCTTCATTGAGTTCCAGGGGCTTTAAGCCCGTCGGTTCGTCGAAAGCGAGGATCGCCAGATTGCAGTCGCTGTCACAGCCCAGTACCTTGGGCGTGCCCAGATTTTCGCCCTCGTCGGTCACGGCCTCGATGCGTGTGGCTTCGAGGACCGCGAAGCTGGTCACGGCGTGTCGCTCGTCGAAGGCCATGAATCCGCTGGCGGTGCCGATCTCCTTGTCGTCTTCGTCGTACAGGGTCAGAACCAGTACGCTGGCCGCCACCTCGTTCATGGCGGCGTAATCGTTGACAAAGCCTTCGCCCAGCGCGGGCAGGCAGCCCAGCGCCAGCGTCAACGCGAGGAAGAGAGAGATGAGTTTTTTCATAGAGAAAACCTCCTTTTTAATCTTCGATATCTACCTTCACATAATTCCCGTTCTCGATCGTGATCACGATGGTTTTACCGAGGATTTCGCGCAGGTCGAAGCCCGTGGCCTCCATGTAAACGGCGCGCTTGTTGAGGTAGAAGCAGAAGTTTAGCGTCCAGAAGCCGCGCAGATTGGCCTCATCATCGCTCACGGTGAATTCCATGCTGCTGCCCTTGTACAGCCAGCCGCTCGTATTGCGCGCCTTGCCCCAACTCAGCGCGCCGTCAGGGTAGAGGTAGACCTCGCTGATGGAGAAGGTGGCGTCGTTTCTGATGGTGAAATTGCGCGCTGCAGGCGTGGTGAATTCTACAGGGTTCACACCCTGATTAATCGTCCACTTGTTCAGCGGGGTGGATTCATCGTCCTTGTGGGCTCCGTACAGCTCTACAAGCTCGATGATGTTGACGGCTTCGTTCAGGTTCTGGGTCGCACCGACGTAGCTGCCGCTGGTGATGCCGATCACCTTACCCTCGTCGTCGAGCAGTGGGCCGCCCGAGGAACCGGCGGAGATGGCGGCATTGAATTTGATGTAGCGTATGCCGTCGTCGTCGGTGTACACCGAACTTACGTTGCCCTTGCTAACGGTGTTGGCAAAGCCCTTGGGGCTTCCGATGGCCACGACGGGAGAAGCGCGGTACACTTTTCCGTCCTCGTTGAGCTCGAGCGGTTTCAAGCCCGTGGGTTCTTTGAAGCGTAGGATCGCTATGTCGCTGTCGCTGTTTGCGCATAGCACCCGGTCGATCTCGTAGCTTTCGCCCGTGTCCGAGAATGCGGTGATGCTGTGCGCGTTCTCGATCACGTGGCAGCTGGTCACCAGCGTCTGGTCATTAAAAGCCACAAAACCGCTGGCCGTGCCATCTGTGACGCCATTGTCGTTTTTGACCTCCAGCTTCATGACCGACAGGCACGCCTCGTTGATGGCCGCTGCATCGTTCACGAAGCCCGCCGCATGCGCGAAAGGCGCGGCGAGCAAGAGAAGGGCGAGAAGCAGGGAAAAGACGCGTTTCATGGGAAAACCTCCTTGGGATAGGTGTGGAGTCTGGAGTGTGGAGTCGGGAATTACTGAGATATCTCCCGTGGAAAGCTGTTGGCACACAAACCTTCTCCTCGGGGGCAAGTGTCACGCACAGTGTGATGAACGAGGCGTTCCAAATCCAGGAATCGTTTGCGATTTCCACCTTTTTCTTTCTGCGCGTCAATTACCACGTCCGTGCCGTGCTCTATAACCTATGGTACTGATTATAGTAGATTACCCGTGCGTTTGCAAGCGCCTTGCCTCGAAACGCGGCTGTTGAGGCACGAAGCTCTATTCGATGCTATATTCGGGCTGACCGTCCGCATCCAGGGTAAAGATCACGGTATGACCAGAGAGGCTTTGCATGGTCGCTGTCTGCATGAGCGTGTACATGTCCGCGCGGTTGTTTTCGGACCAGCCCCAGGGGAAATTGCCGCGCGTGGCTTTCAGGCCGATTGTCAGTTTTACTTCGATATTAGATGCAAAGTATTCCGCGTTTAATTGCACGCTGCACTTTTGACCGTCATAAAGCCAGCCGTACAAAAGGTTAGCGGACAATTCATTGTTCTGCCACAGGTAGAGTTCAGTCATATTTTTGCCAGTGTTGTTTACCACACGAAAGAATGAATCCGGGATAGTGGCAGTTTTGGTTTCGTCGGTTTGCTCCGTAAAGAAGTATTTGACGGATGCCTTCCCCCAGTTTTCAACCTCGCTGCTGAACACGAAGCTGCGCCCCAGCAGTTCACTGAGCGTATAGCTGTTGGAATCGTACGCGTATATTTCGCTTGCTCCCGGCTGCTGGGGAATTGAAATGCGCCATAAACCTCCTTTTGCACATTCTTCCGCCGTAAGCAAAACGGTAAAGGTCTCGCCATATTTGATTACACCCGTGTTGCGTGCTTTGCCCTTGCCTGCATCAGCCGGATAGACATACAACTCGTATATGGTCCCAACGCGGTTTTCAATGTAGAATTCCATGGGCTTTGGCTCGGTCAGCATAAACAGTTCAGCGATGTCAGCCGATGTTGCCTCAGGCGTAACGGTCGGCAGAGGTGTCGGTATCAGACTCGGTGTCGGCGCAGCTGTCTGTGTCATTGTCGGCTTCGCGGTCATGGTTGGCGTTGCTCCCGGGACAGCAGATCCCGTCTCACCCTCTTCTGGTGGCAGCTTTTTGATCGATGTGGGGGTGTCGACGGACGTGGGAGCGTCTGTCGCCTGTTCTGTGACGCCTTCATTCCGCCTGACGTTTACCGTCGCGGGGCCGTCCTCAAGAACCAGGTCATCGCGCTTCGTGCTCGCCAGTTTCAGCACGCATGCGAAGATCAGCAGGACACAGACCGCCAGAGCTCCCAGCGTTTTCAGTGCCGTGTGGTTTGAATGGGCGTTAGTCTGAAGGCTGTGCTCGAAGCGACGGTAAGCGCGCCGGGTGCTGCGCGGATCAGGCTCATGGTGTCGCCTGATTCCTTTTGCCTTGCCCGGCTGCGCGGCGTAGCGGTCGAAGGCGCGCTTTAGCAGGGCGTCCAGCTCTGCGTCGTTGTATCCCCTTAGTGTCATTCGGCGACACCTCCTTCCTTTTCACTGTCCAGTAGCTTTTTCAGGCGTTTTCGGGAGCGGCTCAGGTACTTGCGTATGCTCGAAGGAGACAGCCCCGTCTCTTCGGCGATCTCATCGACGCTCATGTCTGAAAGGAATTTGAGCGTGACGCAGGCTCTTTCCCGGGGCGGCAGCCCGTTCCCGCGCGAAGGATGCGCTGATCAACGATATCCGGCATCTCCTCCACGCCCGAAAGACGGCTCAGACGTGAAGCCTCGCTCTCCTTCTTGCGGCGGAGCGCCTCACGGCTTCGATGGATGATGGCGGTGCGCCGCACGGAGGTGACAATATACGCACCCAGCGGCTTGGATTCAAGCCTCCTGAGCGTATCGATATTGCGCATGAGCGCCATCAGCGACTCGGATACGATGTCCTCGGCCTCTTGTCTGCGTGTAGTGAAGCTGCAGGCGGTCGCAAACATCAATCCCGCATAGCGCTCGTACAGGCGCGCCATGAATTCGGCGTCGAGCCTTTCGGTCGCGTTCATCTGCCGTCTCCCGATAAAAACCTCCGTTATATAGGTATCTGCGCAAAATCAACCGTTTTCCATCAACAGCAGGAATAGCGGAAATATCAGCGAAGCAAAAAAGCGCCCATTCTTTTCATAATTGTACTTCCTTTACATTTTTGTTTTGAAGATGATCTTCTATATATTTAAGATGGTTTTCACGTCCATTCCGCGACATCTTTTCTGTTAATTCTTGTTTAAATAGATCATTCTACTATCTTATACCATTTTTCACCCGTTTTATCAATTCAAAACGCAAAAACCCCGGGCAAAACGCCCGGAGTAGTCATAATTCCACCCTATTAGCCCTGTGCCCGGCTCCCGAACACTTCTCCCATGTTCACTGTCGCCTTCTTCAGAATCTCGTCCCTCACATGCGTGTAGATATTCGCTGTGGTCTTGTAATCTGCGTGGCCCACGAGCTCCATTCTTGTGCGTTTATGACGGTCCGTGTCTTGTATTGCCAATAATGTCAGTCAGGGACGGACTTTTGTTGATGTGCCAAAGGGTGCAAAACGATATATTCATGTGATTCACAGTCCGACTCAGTTTCAATGAATCCCCATTTAAGGTTGCAGCTTATCATGATGTAGGGACCTCCTCCAATGAAATAATCAATAGCATCCTTAAACTTCATTCTCTTTTTATCTTCACTACTATCAAAATGCAGTATATATACTTCGTCTTCTCCAAAGCAATCAATTAGATTATTCAATCCCATGATTAGTTTTCCTTGAGTATATTTGGCACAGTTGATTGATTCCGGAACCAGGAAATCTCTTGCTCTGTGTGCAAATCTCCATATACAGCTCGATCTTCTTTTTGGGCTTGATAATTCATACAAAAAACGTTCCCTTTTATTCTTGATTATATACGTCTGAACAAAGAATGATTCTGCACGAGACAAACCTTCAGTCAAAGAGTTCATCTGCCTTTCGTGTAAAATAAGCTCATATGATAGTTGGACTGGAATGGAAAACCCGAGTGGTCAGCGTGACCATATGCATACCAGTTTTTTGTTGTGATCATGCGATGTTCGCCTGCAGGTGCTGTCCTTTCAGTTCCTTCGCCTCGCCTTGTGCGGAAAACGGGAAGATGTTTGTTTATAGCCAAACAGATTTGCTTCTGTATATAAGCACTTTCATTTTGAGAAGAATCCCTCAACGGAATACTCCTTGAATGCCTTTGCGGTTCGATACAGATAAACGAGTTTTGCAATACTCACTATTATTGTACCAATAAAGGCAACAACAAATAGTATAACGCCGAGAATCGGAGTGATCAGTGTGAGTAAAACACTGCATATCATTCCAAGCGTACAACGAAGATACCACTTCCATAATGTTGTCCACTTTTCAGAAAGCTTATCATCCGCACCCAGGAGCACGGAAGAATGTGCGTTGTATTCATAATACTCACGCAACATACCTAAAACCGTGGCAGGCAGGGCAATGATCAGCGACCATGTAGAAGCCGTTGCTGCTCCCGAAATGATAGTTAATAGTATGCCTATCCCTGAACAAATTAATGCATATATACCTGCTGTATGATATCTATCCTCCATAGCCGAAAGCTTCAAAAGAATGGCTCCATAAGCAAGGCTACAAACAGCATACATAATCTGGCCGGTTAGGTATATACCAAAAGGAACCTTCATTACGTTTTCATTTTTCATTATTCCTGCGATTATACCAGGAACAACAAGCCAGAACAGAATACTAAGCCACTTGCCCAGAAATGGAGCCCGATTAGCTAATAATTCCTTATGTTTTTGCGCCGATTCGATCTCCATTTTTCTATATTCGGGTTGCTGATCACGCCTTCGTAAAGTTGCGCAACCTCCATTAAATCCGCACGTATCGCAAGTTTCATGACCTTTTTCTCTGCAGCATTTTGCCAATTTACAATCTCCATCGAAACGCCGACCGGGACCAACTTTACATCCAGGACAATTCAGGAATTCTTTTTGCCTGCATTCAGCACACGACTTTCCGCAATATGTTTCAGCCATTTTACTCAATTCCCTTCTTTTGCATTTTGGAATCTATGGTGGTGGGAATATCTCCTTATTGACCAGTCGAGAATCGTTTAGATTTCCTTTTCCTCTTTCGCCTTGCGCGGGAAAACGGAGCAGGCGGTTTGGTTTAGCTATTACATTATACAAGATAGTTTTCAAGCCCAAAACGTGACAAATATTCCGTTAATTCCTAATTAATCTTTTCTGCTCCTATTATACCACACTTCCACCCGCTCCGCAACGTCCCCAAAACGAATAAAACCGGGCATTTGCCCGGAATCTTCGAGACAAACTCATTTCACCCTATTGATCCACTCGGAAACCACCGGATTCTTGTGCGTCTATGACTGAAATTGTCTAAAATGTCAGTCAGGGACGGACATTGGGTGATTGAAGTTGAAGTGGTAAACGAAAATTGGACACAAGAGCAGACAAAGTTGGACAAATCCGATAGAACAATTGACAAACTGCCACCGCACCGGAAGAGTCTGCTCACTGTTATTCCAATCAAAAACCCCCCGACAAATCTGACGATCGATGACCTGCTGCCCTGGGCTGATAGGCTACACGAACTCTGCCACGCGTAGTGTGGTTTATTGAGCGGTTACGATGGTGCCGTTGTACTCGTAAAGCCATGCGCGGATAGCAGTGTCCCCAATAGCTTTGGGGGAACATAGCAGCAAATTCTTCGTATATATCAGTTTTCTCCAGTTAACATAAGATCTGCTCCTCACGGTAAAACGGCAGTGCGTCTGCGTACTATTTCATGATCACGGTTTATCGGGCGGTTACAATGCATGTATGTTTTTCCCATGATACTTATACTGACAGTTATTCCGAACCGCTTTCATTTATCCTGATCCCGCAACAGTTAATATATAGTTTCAGCTGTGATGTAAATTCGGCTGTAAAACGGATTTGACCATTCTCAAAAACAAATGCTGCTCTCTGTACCTCTTCTTGAAAGCAGCAGTACTTGGTTAAGCTTTCGTTTGTCTTAAATTCAGTGTCTATCACATACAAGAAAATGATTGTAACATAACTCTCACCGTAACAGAGGCTGACTTTTATTATCGGATTCACATTTTCCGGTACAGATGGATTTATGTATTCGAATCCCTGCAATAAGTAACCTTCAAAGAAAAAGCCTAAGCTTTCATCGTAGTATTTTCTTAAAGCAGGGAACAGCATAATAGGTTGGCACAAGGAGTTATCTTCATCCGTCTTCTGTTCAGTATTCTCTTTGAAATTGTCGGTATTCATTCAATTTTCCCCTCCAAAAGGATACTTCTAAATCTATCCATCGGAATATTGGCAGTGGTTATGGTAACGGTGCGAAGCTCGGTACAATTAAATCTCGCTATGTCAGAATTGTAGTACCTGCTCCTAAGGTAATACAGCTCTGTTTCCTGATCCAAAACATAGCTTCTGTATCTAAAGGGATTAAGTTGTCCTAATGAAGTCACCAAGCTGCCTGTCGTGCTTATCGGTTTTCCCCACGCATCGTACTTGTATTCTACTACCAAATTTCCGCTTGCGTCAAGTATCCCGATGATGTCACCTTGCAGGTTATGGGCATAGCTGTACAGTACGCCATTGAAGTCTATAAACGCTACCCTGCCCTGTGCATCGTAGTAGAAGTGCAGCTTGTTTACAGTGTTGGTTACGTGGTTTGTGTGGATAAGCTCAACTACATTTTTGCCGTTGAGGATATACTCCGTCGTCTCCGCAGCAACACCATTTACCTTCCTAACCTTCTTCGTCCGCAGACCGGCATGGTTGTAGGTGAACTCCATCGTAACCGTGTCGCTGCCTTCGGTCCTGCTCATGCTCTTGAGCTGCCGTCCGGCCTGCCAGGTGTACGTCCACGTACCGTCACTGAGCGGATTTCCAATAGCGTCATAGGTAATTGTGTTCCCGTCGAACTTTGTCAGCTTGTCTTTCTAGTTGCTGTCGTTGTATTCGTACAGCCATGTACGGACAGCGGTACCTACTGTGCCCGTGGTGTAGGCGTAGGCCGTTTTACTCAGGATATTGCCGCCGCGATCATAGGCATAGATCATGTTGTTCCGTTGGACTGGTATGGAAACCCTGAGTGGTTTCCGTGATCCTATGCATACCATTCTGTTGTTGTGATCAGGCTATGTTCGCCTGAAAGTGCTACCCTTTTCCTCTTATTCGCCTCGCCCTGCGCGGGAAAACGGAGAGGGGGCTTTTACACTATATGACCATTTCCGCGCCCATTCCGTGACACTTTCCCATATTATACCATTTCCCACCTGCTTTAGCAATCCAAAACGAAAAAATCCGGGCATAACGCCCGGAGTAGTCGAATTTTTCACCCTATCATTCTTGTGCCCTGCTCCCGAACACTTCACCCATGTTCACCGTCGCCTTCTTCAGCATCTCGTCCCGCACGTGGGTGTAGATATCCGCTGTGGTCTTGTAGTCCGTGTGGCCAACGATCTTCATCGCGATCAGCGGGTCAACGCCTGCTTCGTACAGGAGCGTAACGTAATTGTGCCGCAGAAAATGCGGCGTCAGCGTGGGCTTGACCTGTTTCAGGATGTCCCAGTTCTTTTCGACGTGCGGGTCGTAGTCCCGCACCGTCGCGCATCTCGCGTCCGCCATCAGCCGGCACCACATGCGCTTGAACGTCGCCTGCGACAGTGGGTTACCTTTGGGATCGTGGAAAATGTACTCTTCAGGTTCGCCCTCTTTCTGCAGCAGCATTTTCCTGAGCTTCAGCGGTACGGGCACGAAGCGGTCGGCGGCCTCTGTCTTCAGCGTGCCCTCCCGGGCGGTTGAGTACGAGAAGTCTATATCCCGCTGGATATGCACCTGATCCTCTTTCCAGTCGAAGTCACCCCATTTGAGTCCCAGCGCCTCGCCACGGCGCAGGCCCAGGTAGTACAGTACCCCGAGTAGCAGGCCCTCGGGGTGTGTCCTGATCTTTTTCAGTATGCGCTCGGCATTTTATTTGTTCACAACGAGTGTATTTATCATGCTGCCAAACCGCACGCCGAAGCCTTCTGCGCTCTCGACAGTGTAGTGCGCCGCGGCGACGACACAGCCTTGAGCAGAAGGAATAATGTATACCGTCTGCATCCGATCCGTTCCCCTACTGCCTTGATCTTCGTATGCGTCGATGCGAATGAAGCCGCCGGCGCGTTCGAGAACGGAAGTCTCGGAGGTCACGTGATACTCCTTGGCAAGTTTTTCACTTAAGGTGGCGAATACGGCCTCGGCGCCTTCCTGGCGGTGCGTCACTTCGAGATAGATCGCGGGATCTGCAGGATCGTCAAAACGGGATACAAAGCGCTCATGATCAGCGGCGCTGTACCTGACAAACAGGTCGTAGTCGAAATCGATTTCGATGCCAAGAGAATCGTTCGCAACGTGTTCGTATCTGACGGTCTCTTCCATGCCTTCGATCATGATGACGGCTTCGAAGCGCTCGCCGTTCTGCCTTTCCGGCTGTCTCCATTGGTCGGAAGCGGAAGACGCGTCCGATCCAGTTTTGCGAATCCAGCCGGTGGCACCACGGAGGCTTACGATGAGCCAATCGCCTTCATCCTTCAGAATGGGCAGCGTGGTGCCTTTGTCCAGAAGAGCCACTTTGGGCGAGGCCGTATCGTACCAGGCGTATACGGGCGTTTTATCGTCCGTCTTGTACCATGACGGGTCGATGAGGATATAGTCCATGTTGATCCAGCCAGATGGTGAGTTTTCAGAATCGCCCAGAACACAGTATGCCCAGCCGCCTTCCTGCTTTGTAACGATGGGCAGAGCGCCGTATTGCAGGGTTTTTACGGCCTTCGCGGAACCGCTCGGCTCCTTGCGGACGGTGAGCGTATTGCAAAGCACCACGGCCTGAAGGCCGATCTGTCCTTCGCCGCGGGCGGGGATGATCTCGGCGCTAACGGTTTGAATACCGCTGAGTATAAAAACAAGTACCAACAGAATTGACGGCCAGAAACGTTTTTTCATGTTTATGATCTCCTTTTCGTTCTTTCGGGGATAAGACGAAGCCGAATGAGATTTGTTCCGCGTCAAATGAAAAATGCGGCTCATATTTGCGGGCAAATATATGAACAAAGCAAAAGAGCCCGGCGTTCCTTGGAACGTCAGACCCTTTGCTTTGCCGCGCTTATTCTTTCGTTTTGTCGTTCTCAGGCTTTCGTGAGGTACTTGGCAAGGATGTAGCCGGTCTGGCCTTTGTAGGTGCACCTGACGAACGCGCCGTTCTTCACGCAGTCGGTCACTTTCGCGCCCAGCGGCACTTTGATGAGCCTTGCCGAGTAGGTGGACGCGGTCTCCCTCAGAGACACCCAGCTTTCACAACCAGCGACCTTCTGATCGGCCAGCGCCACGTTGCCGGTATTGCTCTTTTTGAGGTACGTGCCGAGGATATAGCCGGTCTGGCCTTTGTATTCAGCCTTGATAAAGCCGTTCGATGCGCTGCCTTTGGCGATCACATAGGCACCCAATGGTACTTTTGCCAGGCGCTTCGCGCTCGTATCGGGCGTTTCGCGCAGGGACACGAAGGTGGAGCAGTTGATCACGCGCGCTTCCCCGTTGATGTTCTCCGCAGCCGGAACCGTGGAAGAGGAGGCGTTTTTCAGGTACTTGGCGAGGATATAGCCGGTCTTGCCGCTGTAAGTGCATTTTACGAACTGGCCTTCCAGTACACAGCTTCTAACGGTGGCGCCCAGAGGCACTTTGGCGAGCCGCTCAGAAGAAGTGTCTGCCTCTTTCCTCAAGGAAACCCAGGTATTGCACCTGGTGACCTGCTGGTTCGGCAGCACATTTGCGTACGAAGGCTCGGTGGTGGTCTTTAAATACTTTTCGAGGATGTAGCCGGTCTGGCCGTCGAACGTGCACTTCACAAAACCGTTGGATGCGCTCTGGCAGCCGGTGACGAGCTCGCCCAGATGCACTTTTACCAGGCGGGCTGAGTTTTTATCGGGGCTTACGCGCAGGGAAACGTAGGAATGACAGTTTGCCACCTGCATGACGTCGCTGATGCCGGTTGCAAACGCCGGCATGATGCCTAACACAAGGCTCAGGCAGAGAAGAACGCACAGAAACTTTTTCATACAAAATCTCCAATCCTTTTGTTTGCATCTGTGACGCAGCTTGTATACACGTTTGTTCCGGATAATTCAGTCAATTCTCCAAAGTGTAAAACACTTGAAATATTCGAAACGAAACTGACAAAAGCCAGCCTTGCAACCACTGATAATTAAGGTAACCGCCGGCGCTTTTGTGCTGCCGGCGGCTTTATATTTGGTTCGCGCTCATTTTGGGCACATTTAACATCTGGAACATTACCCGTAGACAGACTCCCACCCGCAGTAATCATTAATAAACTCCGCAAGGTCATATGCTACATCCAGATCATAGTCTGAAAATGCGATATACGCGATCTCGTGTTTTGCATCATTGTTCATGATCAGCATGCATTCCTCGTAGAACGGGTCTTCGCTGCCGTTGCCGGGAAAAACGATGCGGAAGCAGCAGTCTCCGATTCTCACATGCGGCTCGATCAGCTTTTCACTGCTTGCGTAAAGCGGTCCGGTTCCCACAGGATCTGTTCTGAACCAGAAATGTTCT
>JAEEGL013452436.1_pt1 | contig 13885 bp, 13 predicted proteins | sample 9134231 | NCBI WGS metagenome assembly JAEEGL01 (sample SAMN16246548, study PRJNA631951) | gut metagenome | biome: gut microbiome; feature: rumen; material: fiber-attached | host: Bos | place: Iran: Karaj | collected 2018-10
GCTTCTGCAAACAGTACTGCGCAGAGCTCAATGACGATATGTGCACAATCAAAAAGGAAACCTTACGTGAAAATGTTGTAAAGCACAGTATTACTCCCTGGTCTCCGGATGACGGTATGGATGATGAAAACGATGCTTTCTTTGAAGCTTCATCACCTCGTAAACTTTTCGGAAAATATGTATTCATCTATTCTAAGCGCTACTACACTCACCGTCGTCAGTATGGTGTTTATGAAGACTGTAACGGCTTCCTTTCTTTCAAATATTGTGATACACCTCTTGGAGATTACAAGATGGGTGGCGACATTAGCTTTAACGGCGGCGAGATTCTTCCTGGTCCTGACGGTAAAAATCAGATGAGCTACCGCTGGGGTAACAACCACGGAAGTCTTATGGAAGTAAACGGCCAGTGGTATATCTTCTACCATCGCCAGATTGGAACTGATGAGTATGCACGTCAGGCAATGCTTGAGCCTGTTGATGTTGCAATGGACAAAAACGGCCGCATTTTCGTTGGAAAGATTACTTATAAAGACGGCGAACCGGTAGCAAGTGAGCCTGTTGAAATGACTTCGCAGGGTGCTCATATTAATGGTCTTGAGGCACGCAAGTGGATTTCTGCAGGATACGCTGTTCATATTTACGGCGGCGCTAAGGGCGGCTACAACGGTGGTTTGGGCGGCGCCTATATTAAGCCAGTTTATGAAAAAGATGATAATATCTCTTCTCCAATTGTAGACATCACAAATGCTTTGACTGTAGGATTCCGCTATCTTCAGTTTGGTACAAATACACCAAAGACTGTATCAGCTGATATTCTTGCAAAAGAAGACCTTACAGTAAATGTCCGCGTTGATGATTATAAGGGCAAGGTGATTGCTTCTTTTGATATGAAGAAAGGTGAAAAAACTGCAACTGCTCCATTGACATCTGGAGTTATTGGAAAGCATGCGGTTTACTTTGAGTTCCTCTCTTCATCAAAAGAAATAATCGCAGAGTTCGATAAGTTTACGTTTGATTAATATTTTAATTGTCATTGCGAGCGTAGCGAAGCAATCCATAAAAGCACTTTTCCCAGAAAGTGCTTTTTTTGCACTTTTTTTCCAAAATTTTGTCAAAAATGTGTTAATTGAGTCTATATTATATATGAAATATTTAGTGGCTGAATGCATAAAAGCGTTCAGCCATTTTTATTTTCTTTGCAGGGGGTATTGCAAGCAAGTTACTCGTCATTACGAGCAGCCTCTGTCATTGCGACCCAGAGCGTAGCGAAGGGGAAGCAATCCATATTCCCAAGGAGTCAACGATGTTAGCATATGTTTACATCTTATTTAACAAAAAGAACGGAACTCTATATACAGGCGTAACTTCAGATTTAAGGAAGCGGATATATCAGCATAAGCATAAAGTTTATGATGGATTTACTTCAAAGTATGATGTTTCTAAATTAGGATATTATGAAATATTCAATGACATAAAAAACGCAATTGAAAGAGAAAAACAGATAAAAGGCGGTTCAAGAAGGAAAAAGATTATGCTTATTGAAAGAAGTAATCCACAGTGGACTGATTTATCAACTACGTGGTAATGGATTGCTTCGGCTTTCAGCCTCGCAATGACAACGCTTTTTATTGCCGCAGCATAAGTGCGGCAATAATTATTTTTTTATCTCCAATAACTATTCAACTCTGCCCGTGATGCTGAATCAGCAGCTTTTGAAGCATTTTTTGATGCTTTCCTTGCTAAATATGCAGCTTCAGCTGAATTTCTTGCAGCTTCACGAACATTCTGTTCTACTGTTTCTTTATGAATATCATCTAGAATAGTATTTATTGCATCGCTAATTCTTGTTGCACGTCCCGAACGAACTATATCCATAATTTTTTCAATATCAATTGGATCAGTATATTCAATTCCAATCGGGCAGTTTTTATATGCATTGTAATAATCCTGTAATTCTTGAAGCAATCTTTCTTTTTCTTGTGCTAATTGTTTTAATTTCTGAGTTTTTTTCTTTTTGCCATATCCTTGTATCAGAAGACTAAATATCATACAAGAGAATGGAACAATTAATACAGATATATCAATACTCCATCCAGAATCAATTGAATCCCACAAAAAATACAACCATCCAAAAATTAAAGGAATCATTCCTAAAAATTTCCATACTCCATCCATTTTTTTGGGCTTTTTTCCATATCCCCATTCAATTTCTGTAAGAATTTGATTATTCTTCAAACGACCATATAAATCTTTTTTCTGTGAAAAATATTCCATCATCTTTGAAAGCTCATCCAAAGATTTTTCTCTTTCCGAAAGTTGAGAATTATTGTCAGCTACAACTGCAACAGACTGACCGTTTACAGCAGTACCACAACTTGGACAGAATTTTGCTCCTTCTGCAATTTCTGCACCACAATTACTACAAAATGCCATATTATGCTCCTAATTTTTAACATTGCTACTAGCAATTATAACATTGCTAATATTTAATTTTCAAGTAAAAGGCTCTACAATAAAATATTTTTGATGTCAGACATAGCAGAAATACTTGGTTTTAATATCAAAAGATTAAGAAAAGACAAAGATTGGACTCAAGAGTATCTTGCTGAACTCGCCGGTATTTCAGTTCCGTTTATGACTCAAATTGAACTGGCACGAAAACAGGCATCATTAGAAGTAATTGAAAAAATTGCAAAAGCATTAGACGTTCCTTACAGTACGCTTTTTATTCAGGAAAGTTCGGAATCCAAAGAAACAATTCAACTTCAAACAAGCGAAGAATTTTTAAGGAAAATAAACAAAGAAATCAGCCAGTTCCTAAAACACCGCTAAATCTCAAATCAGTTCACAGTGATTGAGGAGAAATCGTTTTTTTTCTATAATCAGAAACATGGTTGGAATTATTGATTTTAATGCGGGAAATATCACTAGTCTTGAGCGTGCTCTGGATTATCTGAAGATTCCTTATATTCGTTCTAAAAATCCTTCAGAGTTAAAAGACTGCGACCGCTTTATGTTTCCTGGCGATGGAGACGATGCCTACGCCATGGCTGAACTTAAAAAGAGCGGTTTTGATGTTTTTGTCCGCGATCAGGTTGCTGCGGGCAAACCTCTTCTTGGAATCTGTGTTGGTTCGCAGATTATTTTTGAGCATTCAGATGAAGGCGATGCTCAGTGCCTTGGTCTTATAGAAGGTGAAATCAAACATTTTTATACGATTGAGCCAAAGATGAAGGAAGATAAAATCAAAGTTCCTCACATGGGCTGGAATAACATCAGCTTTGAAAACGGTGACTGCCCTATTCTGGCAGGAATTAAAAATGATTCTGATGTTTACTTTGTTCACTCTTTTGTAATCTGCCCGAAAGATCCATCAGTTGTAAAAGCTTATGCTGAATATGGAATTAAAGTTCCTTCTGTAATTCAGAAAGGAAATGTATTTGCATGCCAGTTCCACCCGGAAAAAAGTGGTGTAACCGGCCTGAAGATTATTGAGAACTTCTGCAAATTATAACCACATGTCATAAACACATGTTATAACCACATGTCATTCCCGTGCTTGACACGGGAATCTGTACAAAACTGAGATGTAAAGATTGTCGGGTCACGCCCGACAATGACACATAATTCTGGAGAATATATGTTAAAGAAAAGAATTATAATTTGTCTGGACGTAAAAGACGGACGTACCACAAAGGGTGTAAAGTTTCAGAATAATATAGATATCGGTGACCCGGTTGAAATGGCCGCTGAATATTACCGTCAGGGTGTTGATGAGCTGGTATTTTATGATATCATCGCTTCTGCCCGTGGACGTGGTCCTATTCTTGATTTGATTTCACGTGTTGCACAGCAGGTTTTCATTCCTTTCTGCGTTGGTGGTGGAATCGGAACTATTGAAGATATCCGTTCAACAATTCTTGCGGGTGCCGAAAAAGTTTCTTTGAACTCGCAGGCTGTTCGTAATCCGGGCCTTATTACAGAAGGCGCAAAAGTATTTGGAAGTCAGAGTATAGTATTGGGAATGGACGTTCGCCGCGACCCTACAAAACCAAGCGGATTCGGTACAACAATTAACGGCGGCCGTGTAGATACAGGCCTCGACGCTCTTGAATGGGCAAAACGCGGTGTTGAACTTGGAGCCGGCGAAATTGTCTTGAACTCTATGGATGCTGACGGAACAAAGAATGGTTATGATATTGAACTTACCAGATTGATTTCCGAAAACGTTCCTGTCCCAGTTATTGCTTCAGGCGGCGGCGGTACACCAGCACACCTCTCAGATGCACTCACAACAGGAAAGGCAGACGCAGCCCTTGTTGCGAGCATGGTTCACAACGGAACCTATACAGTAGGACAGATTAAAAATGAACTGAACGCCATGGGCGTTCCAATGAGAATGTAAGTCTGGCTGCTCGCTAGTCTCGCAGCTTGAGCCATTTTCTTGTAGAAGCTAAACTAACTTGCTGTCGCAAGTCAGTTTTTAACGCTTCTGCTATATTAGGCTTCATCAACACGATATCTTGCACGACTTGTTTCAGTTTCAAAAACATCAACTGCATAAAGGGCTGGAGTTTTCTTATCCTTATGATAAGACAAATCCAGTCCTTCTTTTTTCAGTATTTCAATTATTCCATTATAAATATACATTGCAATGCGTTCTGCACTAGGATTCTGATCAAAAACAGGAAGGTCATTAAGATTTGTGTGATCAAGCTGTTTGCAAACTTCACGAAGAGCAGACTTGAGTTTTGTAAAATCAAGAAGCATTCCACCCTCATTCAATTCAGGACCTTTTACATGGGCATATACTTTATAATTATGGCCGTGGAGATTCTCGCACTTGCCGTTGTAATCTCTTAAAAAATGGGCAGCAGCAAAATCTGCTGTAACACGTACTTCAAACATAAGAGAATTATATCACTTTTATATTTTTGAGGAAACGGTTATAATATAAGAATGACAAAACACCTTTCACAGATTCTGCCAGCTTTTCAAAATACAGTGGTTGCAGCTGACGGAAGTAAAATAACTGATTTATCGGAAATCAATAATATACGGATAACGAATCTTGTATTTGACTCGCGCGAGGTAAAAAAGGATTCGTTGTTTTTTGCATTACCAGGTACACATACCGACGGTAATAACTACATTGAGCAGGCAATTCTTGCCGGAGCAAATGCCGTTGTCTTTCAGGGAGAATTATCACCTTCTCAGAAACAGGATGTCGCACAGGCAATTATAAAGAGAACAATTGATAATGCTATATCAAGTGAAACTCAAAAATTTGCCCCTGCACTGATTAATGTTCCTGATGCACGATTTGCAATGGCACCGCTCTCTTCAAGTTTTTATGATAATCCAAGTGAACGGCTTATTGTAATTGGTGTAACCGGTACAGAAGGAAAATCCAGCACAGTAAGTTTTATCTGGCAGCTGCTTCGTGCCTGCGGTGAAAAAGCCGGCTTTATAAGTACTGTAGAATATTCTTTTGGAGGAGATGCTCTTCCAAACCCTCAGCATCAGACAACACCTGAAGCTCCTATTATTCAACATCATCTTAATGAAATGCTTGAAAACGGCTGTAAATATGCTGTTGTTGAAACTTCTTCACATGGACTTTCAAGCAAGCTTAATCGCTGTGGAAATATTCTTTTTGACTGCGGCGTCTTCATGAATGTAACACTCGAACACCTCGAGTTCCACAAAAACTTTGAAACTTACCGCTCGGATAAAGCAAATCTTTTCCGTGCGCTCGACAAACATAACCACATAAAAACAATTACAGGCGAAAAACAGAAAATCAATTCTATAGGAATTGTAAATCTGGAAGATCCTTCTGCCCAGTATTTTATTGATGCTACAAAACACAATGTTTACGGCTTTACGACAGAAGGCAAAGCCGGCAAGGCAGCGGCTGAAACCGGCAGCAATGCTACACCGCTTCCACCGATTCCAGAAAACCTTCGTTACATGACAGCACGAAACATTGCTTCTGCAACTTATGGACTTACCTTTGATGTAGATGCAGACGGAGAAACCGGTATTTATCCTGATAATTATGATCCTGTACAGCCACGCGGAAAAAGCCACTTCAGCGTAAAAGCATCTCTTCCGGGAGCTTTTAATGCATACAATCTGATGGCTGCAATTACTGCGGTAAGCAGCGTTACAGGACTCACTTTTGAAGAGGTTGCAGCTAAGGTTTCTGAACTCACACCTATCAAAGGTCGTATGACCGTTATTGATGAAGGACAGCCTTTTGAACTGATTGTTGATTACGCACATACACCTTCAAGTTTTGAAACAATTTTCCCACCACTGCGCAAGCGCTGTAACGGCCGCATTTTTGCGTTGTTTGGTAGTGGAGGAGAACGAGACCTCACAAAGCGTCCGCTCCAGGGGCAGATTGCAGCAAAATTCTGTGATGTTGTAGTTCTTGCCGATGAAGATCCTCGAGGAGAAGATCCTGTAGAACTTCTTAAGATGATTGCAGAAGGTGCAATTAAAGAAGGAAAAGTCATGGGAGAAAATCTGTTTATTATTCATGACAGACCTCAGGCAATCCGCGAAACCTTCAAAATGGCCCAAAAAGGAGATATTGTTCTTCTGCTTGGAAAATCGCATGAGAACAGCATAATTTATAAAGACCATGTTATGCCTTATGATGAAATCTCTGAGGCAAAAAAAGCATTAAAAGAAATATTATAAAAATACCGGTGGTTGAGCAGCACAAAGTGCGTATCAAAACCACAAATAGGAGTCAAAAATGAATATAGCAGTTATATACGGAGGCCGTTCAGGCGAACACGAAGTAAGTTTGATTTCTGCAGCGGCTATAGCAAGTGGTATTAAAAAAGACCATAAAGTAATTCTTATTGGAATTACAAAAAACGGAAAATGGTATCTTCAGCCGGATTCAGAATATGAAAGAATCTGCAAGGACACAAAAGCCGTTCTTACAATTACAGAAGACGAAAGCAAAGCAATCAGTATTATTCCTGCAGGAAAGAAAAACGCTTTTGTTGCAGGCGGAAAACCTCTCGATATAGATGTAATTTTCCCTGCCCTTCATGGAACTTACGGTGAAGACGGAACTATTCAGGGCCTTTTTGAAATGGCTGATATTCCTTATGTCGGATGTACTCCACTTGCTTCTGCAATTACCATGGACAAAGAAAAAACAAAACTTATCTGGCAGAGCGTTGGACTTCCAGTTGTACCTTATGTATGTATTAAACGTTCTGTAGTTCTGGACAGCATTGTTTATGATTCAGTAATCGAAGAAACTGAAAAAGAAATCGGATATCCAATGTTTGTAAAACCTTGTTGTGCTGGAAGTTCTAACGGTGCTTCGAAAGCAAACAATCGTAAGGAACTCAACTTTGCCATTATGGAAGCCTTCGAATGGGATGATAAGGTTCTGGTTGAAAAATCATTAAATAATGCCCGCGAAATTGAATGCAGCGTTACAGGTAACTCAGTAACCTTCCCTCCAGACAGCGATGTTGAAGAAGTTACAGCATACATTCCTGGCGAAATTGTTCCAAATCATGATTTTTATGATTTTGATGCAAAATATAATGACCCGGATGGTGCAAATCTTTTGATTCCGGCAGAACTCAGTGAAAATGACCTTGAAAAAATCAGAAAGACTGCATGTGCAGCTTATAAAGTACTCGATGCTACAGGTCTTTCACGCGTAGACTTCTTTATAGACCGCGAAACAAAGGCTGTATATCTTAACGAAATCAATACTTTGCCTGGATTTACTCCAATCAGCATGTTCCCTAAGATGTGCGATGCAGCTGGACTTAAGTTCGAAGAACTGGTTGAGCTGCTTATTATACAGGCAGTTGCCCGTTATGAGGCACATGGTAAGCTGACTACAAGCCGTTAGAAAATCCGTCATCCCGAATTTGATTTGGTATCTATAAACAGATGCTGAAACAAGTTCAGCATGACGGTCTGATTTTAAAACTAGACTTCAAAATGATTATATGGTAAAATATTTCAATCATTTTTATTATATAACATAAAAAAAAGGAATTTTTATTATGAAAAAAAATACCGTTTACACTCTCGGATCATTAATTATTCTTTTGATCTGTGCATTCTGTTTTGTCGTTCTTCCAGCGGTTGAAGGCAGAACAAGCCGTCAGCAGGGCGATGACATTCCTGTTTTCGGAAAATATGATGGAAAAGAAATCAAATACGAACAGGGTTCTGAGTTTGCAAACTTTGTATCTCAGTATGGCCAGATGTACCAGATGTATGGTCAGCAGCTCGACCAGACTTCGTACTATCAGATTTTCAACCAGTCATTTACATCAACTGTAATGAACTACGCTTACACAGATGCTGTTAAAAAATCTGGTTATGTAGTTCCAAAAACTGCTATTTCAAGAGAAATCGTTCCATATTTCTCAGATGAAAATGGAAATTACTCTTCAAAGCTTTACAAGCAGGCTTCAGATGATATTAAGCAGCAGCTTCATAAATCAGCAGAAAACTCACTTATGGCAGACCGTTTCTCTGGAGACAACTTCTCTTCAACAACAGAAAAAGTTGGACTTAATCCACTTTTTGGTCTTAAGAACTCAAATGCAGAAAAAAAATTCATCGCTGGAATGAATAAAGAACAGCGCAGCTTCAAAATGGCAGCTTTCTCAAAGAATGACTATCCATTAGAAGAAAAAATTAATTTTGCAAATCAGAATAAAGATTTGTTCAATAAATACGATATGACAGTTATTACAGTTGAAGATAAGTCAACTGCTGAAACTGTTGCAAAACGCATTGCAAACAACGAAATCACATTTGAAGATGCTATTTCTGAATATTCTGATAAGAACTACACTTCTTCAGAAGGTAAGCTTACAAACTCTTACCAGTATCAGATTTCAAATATTCTTCAGAATAAAGAAGACCTCGCTGGCATTATTGACCTTAGCGCAGGTGCTACAAGTGATATCGTACAGACAGTAATCGGTTACTCTATCTTTAAGAATAACGCTGCTGTTACAAAACCAGACTTCAACGCTGAAGATACACAGAGAATCGTTTCTTCTTACATGGCTGTTTTTGAAGCAACACGTATTGAAGATTACTTCTCTGCAAAAGCTAAAGATTTCATCAAAGAAGCAAAGACAGCTGATTTTACTGCTTCTGCAGAAAAATACGGAGCTAAGGCTTCTGACATCGCACAGTTCCCATTGAACTATGGTAACGTTTCTGTATTGAATACACTCAGCACTTCAGAAGAAGGTATGTCTAATGCTGAAAAGAATGAAAACTTCCTCAAAACAGCATTTGCTCTTAAACTCAATGAGTTCTCAGAACCTATGGTTCTTAATAACAACATTGTAGTTTTGCAGTATACTGCTGCAGGTTCTTCAGATGATGATGATGTAAATGTAAGTCTTCTTGTTTCATATGATCAGTCATCTGCTACAGAAGCAGTTATGAAGAGTGATAAACTGGAAAACAACTTCCTTTCAGTTTATTTCGATAACTATATGAGATAATCATTGGAAGAAAAACTTTATACAAAGCCCTGTGCCGTTCAAAAAATTGAAACGTCTCAGGGCTTTTCTGTTTCATATAACGAATACCTTCTCTACTCTAAATATAATCCAAGAAAAAATATAATCTCTGCAGTTGAAAATCTTCAGCTGCTTCCAGGTACAATTATTTTATGCTGTTCTCCTCTGCTCGGTTACGGTATTGAAGAACTTTTGCAAAAGCTCCCGGAAAACTCTCTTATTGTTTTTTGTGAGGCTGAACAGGCACTTTATGATTTTACGATTACAGAAAAGAGTCTTGAATTTTCTGATGACAGAATTCTAAACTGCCCGCCTGAAAAACTTAACGACCTTCCACTTAAACTTTATGATTTAGCAGCCACAGGGTTTTACAAGCGCGTTATAAGACTGGACATGTCAGCGGGTACTCAATTTAACAAAAACTATTATGATAAGCTTTTTTCTGCCTGCTCTGACTCTGTAATGACCTTCTGGAAAAACAGAATTACCCTTACAAAATTTGGCAGACGATATTCAAAAAATCTGTTTACAAATCTTCATTACCTTGCAGAATCCAGACCTGTAACTGATTTTATTGGTACTGTCAACAAGCCTATTCTTGTCTTTGGAGCTGGTGAAAGCACACAAAATCTTATTAATGAATTACTTCATAGTTCCAATAATGATGCTGACTGGTTCAAGTCATTTTTCATTCTCTGTGCTGATACAGCAATGCAGCCTTTATTAAAGAACGGTATTCACCCGGACGGCGTTTTTATTGAGGAAGCTCAGTCGGTAATTACAAAAGCCTTTATCGGTGTACCAGACGACATTCAGATTTTTGCTGGCTTATCGTCTATTCCAACCATCGCTCATAAGACTAAAAGAAAGAACATTTCTTATTTCTTTACAGAATACACAAAAGCATCCTTTATTGATTCTCTTAAAACAAAATCTTTTATGCCGCCTTCTAATATGCCGTTCGGTTCCGTAGGCCTTACAGCAGTTTATTACGCGCTTAAATTCCGAAAAGATGAGGCTACCCCTGTTTTCGTAACAGGTCTGGATTTTTCTTATTCAACCGGCGTAACTCATACAAAGGGTGCGCTGGCTCATATTATTCGTCTTATTACCGGAAACAAACTTAACAGCATTGCTAATTACAATGCCGCATATGGGACAGGAACTGAAAAGATTTCTGATAAAACAGGAAAAACATTTATCACTACACCTGCTTTGAAAAATTATGCAATGATGTTTAATAACTTTTTCAACGATGCAAAAAATCTTTATGATTCCGGAGAATGCGGCATTCCTTTAATTATTCCAAGAAAACTTCCAGAAATCACTGAAACAAAAGAATTACATATTAATGAATCCAGTTTATCTCATAATCAAAAAGATGAAATACAGGAATATCTTTCAAATGAAAAAAAATCACTGGAATATTTACGTGATTTACTTACAGGCAAAACAGAATTAACCGGTGATACTTTATTAGAAGAAATAAAAAAGACCGCAGAACCTAGAGAATATCTTTACCTTCATTTTGCTGACGGCTGGAAATTCTCTACATCGCAGTCTTTCTTAAATAGAATAAGAACTGAAATAGATTTCTTTTTGAAGTTTATGTAAGTGTCGTGTCGAAACCACCATTTAAACAAAATCACATATTACTGATCTTCGTTTTCTTTAAGAACAGCCAAGAAGGCGCTCTGTGGAAGCTCGACATCACCAATCATCTTCATGCGCTTTTTACCTTCCTTCTGTTTTTCAAGAAGCTTTCGTTTACGAGTAATATCACCACCATAACACTTTGCAAGAACGTCTTTACGAACCGGATTAACAGTTTCGCGGGCAATAATCTGACCACCGATTGCTCCCTGAATTGCAACCTTAAACTGCTGTCTTGAGATTTCATTCTTAAGACGTTCACAAACTTTACGTGCTCTGTCTACAGCATTCTGTCTGAAAGTCAAAAGCGAAAGTGCATCGACAATTTTACCGTTCAAAAGGATATCAACCTTTACAAGGTCTGTTGCGCGATAGCCTGTAACTTCATAATCAAAAGATGCATAACCACGGCTGTAACTCTTAAGACGATCGTAGAAATCAAAAAGAACTTCTGCAAGAGGCATTTCATAGGTAAGCTCTACACGCTTTGTATCGAGGTATTGCATATTAGTCTGAACGCCACGCTTTTCTGTACAAAGAGCAATAATCGAACCAAGATATTCAGCAGGAGTAATAATTGAGGCTTTAATGTAAGGTTCTTCTGCATCATGAATACGTCCCTGAGGATATTCTGAAGGATTATCAATATACATATCTTCACCATTTTGAAGATGAAGAAGATATCGTACGCTAGGAGCAGTAAAGATTACAGCCTGATCAAAGTCGCGCTCAAGACGTTCCTGAATAATTTCAAGGTGAAGAAGACCTAAGAAACCACAGCGGAAACCATTTCCAAGAGCAAGAGAATTATCTTTTTCATATATAAGACTTGCATCGTTGAGTTTAAGTTTTTCCATGCTGTCTTTTAATTCTTCGTAATCATTAGAATCCATTGGATAGATTGAAGAATAAACAACAGGTTTAACTTCCTTAAAACCAGGAAGAGGTTCTGTAATTCCATTGTCTACAGTTGTAATTGTATCACCAACTTTTACATCGCTTACGGTTTTAAGACCAGAAATAATATAACCAACATCGCCAGCTTCGAGGACTCCGGTTTCTTCATAATTAATTTTGAAAATACCACACTGCTCTACTTTGTACTGAGTGCCGGTACTCATCATTTTAATAAGGTCTCCAGTCTTAAGCTGACCTTCCATTACACGTACATGAACTACAACACCGCGATAAACATCATAATGACAGTCAAAAATAAGAGCGGCAAGTTTACCGTTTGGATCTCCACTAGGAGCAGGGAATTTTGTTACGATTGCTTCAAGCAGTTCATCAATTCCTTCTCCAGTTTTAGCAGAAACACACATTGCATCACTTGAATCAAGACCTAATTCGTTATCAATCTGATTTTTGCAGGAAGGAATATCAGCAGAAGCAAGATCAATTTTATTAATAACAGGAACCATTGTAAGGTCATGTTCAAGAGCCATATACATATTTGAAACAGTCTGACTTTCAACACCTTGAGTAGCATCAATCAAAAGAAGTGCACCTTCACAGGAAGCAATAGCACGTGAAACTTCATAAGAAAAGTCTACATGGCCTGGAGTATCAACGAAGTTCAATTCATAATCATTACCATCTTTTGCATGGTATGGAATTGTAACAGCCTGACTTTTTATAGTGATTCCTCGTTCCCGTTCAATATCCATATTGTCGAGAATCTGATTCATCATTTTTCTGTCATCAATAATTTTTGCCTTTTGAATAAGACGGTCAGACAAGGTTGATTTTCCGTGGTCAATATGAGCAACAATACAAAAGTTGCGCTTATATTTCATTTCAGTCATTTAATTAAGCTCCCGAATTAGAAGTAGTAAGGGCTGTCAAAACTGGTTGCAATTGTCATTACAACATCAAGAAAAGCCTTTTTTTTGCGCTTTGTAGAAAGCTGTGTAATAATCACTTCGCTTTCATCATTTATAGTTATTCCATTTACAGTAACAATATCGTTTTCAGAAAAACTCATTTGATCAGCACTACTGCCAGGAATAATTTTTTCTATTGTATATGATTTTCGATTTGTTGTCGATGAAGGGATAAGCTTCATACCAAACAGAGGAATAAATGAAGTTTTAATTAAGTCTGTGTTGAAAACAGTTACAGAAGGATGTTCAGGTCTTTTTTCAAGATAAACAAGACATTTCTTTTCTTCACCATCTTTAGAAGAATAACTACACTCAAGAATTGTCTCGCTTTCATAACTCATCATAAGGAAATTAAAATCATCGATTGAAGTAATCTGCTTTCCATCTATTGAGGTAATAATATCTCCTTCGGTAAGACCAGACATAAAACCTGCTCCACCAGGTAAAACATATTGAACTTCAAGTCCTACTCTTTTTGAACCATTACGTTTAGTATTTCCAAAACAGCCAATCCATGGATGTACAACTTCGGAGCGGTTATAAAGCAGGCTTAATTCCTGTTTCAAATATTCAACCGGAATTGCAAAGTTTAAGCCCTGGTACTGGAGAATTCCGGCAAATACAATTGCCTGAACCTTTAAGTTATTATCGATTAAAGGACCACCAGAGTTTCCTGAATTAACTGCAGCGTCAATCTGGAATACATTTCCTAATGCAAGAAGTCTGCGGTCAAAAGATGAAACAATACCGGAAGTTAAAGTTCCTTCAAGACCAATTGGTGTACCAATTACAGAAATCTTA
>JAEEGL010061816.1_pt1 | contig 13884 bp, 17 predicted proteins | sample 9134231 | NCBI WGS metagenome assembly JAEEGL01 (sample SAMN16246548, study PRJNA631951) | gut metagenome | biome: gut microbiome; feature: rumen; material: fiber-attached | host: Bos | place: Iran: Karaj | collected 2018-10
CGAGCGGCATAATGACCAAAGGAAATACCGTTCAACACGGCGAAACAGAAAAACGCGTTACCGTAAGCCCCGCTTTGATAACCGCAAGGGTATGATTGTAAAAGATGGCTTTGCACCATCCATACGTAACAAAAGGGATATCCACATAGCCCTTTTTAAAATGTATAACGAGGTCATGCCTGTCACATCGGCAGTCTTTGAGATGGGGCAGTTTGACACCCAAGTGCTCAAGGCTATAGCAGAGGGCAAGCCCCTGCCCAAAGGCATAGACTACCAGCATGGCGAACGCTATGGGTTTGCTACTTTAAGAGAAGCCGTATTCGCCCGTGACATCTATAAATGTCAGATATGCGGAAGGTCACCTTTTAAAGACAAAGCCATGCTCCATGTGCATCATGTAGGCTATTGGAAAGGCGACAGGACTAACCGCATGGCGAACCTCATGACCATATGCGACAAATGCCATACAGGCAAGAACCATAAGCCAGGAGGCAAGCTGTACGGCCATGAGCCCAAACTGAAGTCTTTCAAGGGTGCAACATTCATGACGATGGTGCGGTTCAATATGCTCAAAAAGCTAAAGGAAACAGCCCCTGCCGTAGAGTTCCATATGACCTATGGAGCAAAGACAAAAATGTCACGCAGGAGCCTGCATATAGCAAAAGCCCATGCAAACGACGCTTACGTCATGGGGGATTTTCATCCAAAGCATAGAAAGCAGACTAAAACTTATCAAAAACTCAGGCGGAACAACCGTATTTTGAGCAAGTTTTACGACGCAAAATATATCGACACTCGTAACGGGAGCATCAAATCCGGCCAGCAGCTCTCATGTAACCGCACGAAGCGCAATATCCCAAGGGTCAACCCCGAAAGCCTCACGATGTACAGAGGACAGAAAACGTCTAAGGGCAAAACGGTTATCAGAAATCATCGGCTCAATATGCGTCCTTTCGATAAAGTGTGGCGCCTAGATATCAATCGATTCGATTATATAAAAGGTGCTAGGGCAAACGGTAATATATTATTATTGAGTGGCAAAAACTTATCGGAAAAGAAAATCGCCTTGGTATCACACGCAGGCGGCTGGGTAAAAGTTCATAGGAAGGAGGACGATGCTCCGCCCACAGGCAAGCCTGTGAGTTACCGCATCTAAATGTTTATGTCCTGACAAAGAATACTATATCTTAGAAATACTGGAAATTATATCAAAAGAAGATGGAAAGGAAAAGTAATATGGTTTTTAACGAATTCGACAAAAAGATGAGAAAATATGAGCAGTCGCTTGACCAGGTGCTGCTTCCTGAAACTTATATGGTCGCAAGACTTGACGGCAGAGGATTTACAAAACTCACAAAAGAGATCTGTAAATTTGAAGCCCCTTTTGATGTACGCTTCAGGGACATGATGGTTGATACCGTCAAGGTTCTTATGGATTGCGGTTTCCGTGTCATCTATGCTTTTACAGAAAGTGATGAAATATCCCTGCTCTTTGCGCCTGACGAAAACACTTTTGGCAAAAAGGTGCGAAAATATAATTCCACGCTTGCGGGAGAGGCGAGTGCTGCATTTTCCCTGCTTCTTGGTCAAAAAGCGACTTTTGATTGCAGGATAATCCCACTCCCTAATATAGAACGCGTCAAAGATTATTTCAAATGGAGACAGGAGGACGCGAACAGGAATGCGCTTAATTCTCACTGTTACTGGTTGCTCAGAAAAGAAGGCAGGTCCGTACACGAAGCTACAAATATGCTTTCAGGCAAAGGCGTAAGCTTCAAAAATGAGCTTCTCTTCTCTCGTGGCATCAATTATAATGATCTACCTTCATGGCAGAAAAGAGGCGTTGGTCTGTGGAACGAACAGTACGAAAAAGAAGGATACAACCCAAGGACAAAAGAGGTTGTGAAAACCATAAGGAACAGGATTCATGTAGAGTATGCACTTCCGATCGGCGAGGCTTACGGAGATATGATTGCCAGTTTCATTCGATCGAGCGCGAACACCCGAACATGACTTACTACCTGATAAGGGGATCGTTTTCAATCCTCTTTCTAACATAATAGTATATGTAGTTGATAACCGTGAACACTTTCCTATGGGTTCGCGGTTATTTTTTTTATTTTTCACAGCCCAAAGGAGGGAGAAAATCATGGCACAGAAATCAAGGACGCAGGAAATAATAAGTTTCTTCTTCACCTATAAGAACTGCGCAAAGCAGGAGAACCTTGCAAGCGGAGATATGTCTGCTTCAAGGCACGGGAAGAGAGAGTACGGGTTTGTCGAGAGCCCTGGTATCTTTCACGATGCCGAGGAACTTGCACAGACATTAAAGAAAAGACTGGCTTTGCTTGCACGCAGCGTTAAGCTCGTCAACATTGACGGTCTTTCTGACGAGGAGGCAATTGAACAGACATGGCTCTATATGATAGATCATGCTGACGAGATAGCCGCCCTTATAGCTGCCTGATTCAGAAAAAGACCCGGGATTATTTCCCGGGCCTTTGTTTTTCTTAGATATGATTGAGTATTGCTTGTTCCAGTTTGTCCATCTGTCTGGCTTCGAAGATATTCCTGGGCTCATATTCATCGTGGTTCCGCGCAATCACCTTTTCAAAAATATCTCCGGAATTTATGACTTTATTGTAGAATTCCCTTTCTTCTTCCGGGCTCTCGCCGTTCATGACATTATTTGCATACCAGAGAAATCTCATATATTCCTCATATGGCAAGTTCAGGATTTCTTCTTCCGTATATTTTGAGAATTTCTCTATCTCTTCTGGAGTCAGATCCGTGTAATCCTTTGCTTTACCCTCAATTACTGTAAATCCATTTCCTGTCTTTTTCATTTATATTCTCCTTTTTTATTTCAGGTTCACTGACTTGTTCTAAACTTTAATATTCAGTTTTCATGCCTTATTATACCATAAAAATTATATTCATGCCCGTGTAGAACAAATTTCCATAATGCAACAAAAACACCTGCTCTTAGGCCGCGAAATAAACAGCGTAAATTTTAAAAAATATATATCGTTTTGTTCATTTTGTTCTATAAAAAAGTTATACCAAATTTTTCTGTATAATACATATTAATATAAAGCAAGCTTTAGCGCAATATAGGCGAAATTCACAGACTTGTATATGGAATGAGGCATTTATTACGAAAGGTAAAAAACAATGAGAGGAAAAATTGTAAAATGGATCGGCAAATTGAATCAGGGCTTTATTCTCGGCGATGACGGCAGAGAGTATTTCCTACATGGTTCAGAGGTTACAAATACTAAACACATCAAGAAGGGAATTATCGTGCGTTTTGATTTCCGCGAAGAGGAAAACAAAAAGAATCCCAGAGCCATCAATGTTCGAAAGACCGGGCATGGAACAGCACACCCATTTATTCATGATCTTGAGAATATTAAAAAAACCATTATGAATAGCAATGATTCCGAAAAGCAGTATCGCCTTCGCGACATTGAAATGCTTGTCAAATATTTTGAAACGATTGAAGATTTTGAGGAGTATCCCGAAATCCGCAAAACGTTCAGAACCGGACTCTGGGAATTAGCTGAAAGTCCCATCGGCTCGGCAGAGGATAAGGAGTAAAACATGGAGTTTCGAAAGACTATATTAAATTCAGGCCTGACAAGAAAAGAAATAGAAGAAAATGCCGGCATAGCATTTGCACAGTTTCTTCCCGCAGATAAATATGAATCTTTTATGGCTATTTTAAAAGCGATGTCGGATATAGAATTTGAACAGATAATGGCAGAATTTGCTTATGAGCAATCCCGTTCGCCTGTGAGCTGTAAGGATTATTTTAATGCAATGAAAAAAGGGCAGGCAATATTTGGGACGTCAAATGAGCCCAGTGCCATGAAAACCCGGGATATTCCATATATGCCCAAAGCACAGACTTTAAAAATATGGAATGAATTAAGTAATAGCCATCCCAGCGATACAATAAGCCTATCCTGGCGGGAAGACGAGGTTTTGCAAGATCTGTGGGAAGAAAGACTTGATAATACAGATTATATTCCATCTGATCTGTTCTTTGCAGATACGTTGCCGCTTATGGACTGCGAAATAACTGTAGACGAAAGTGATAAGGATATCGCCGATAAGAAGGGGACGGTTGTTACTTATCGAGTAACGGTATTTCCCGACTATCGCAATCGTATAAATGATACGCCGGACGCTCCTGTATCAGTAGGTGTGATTACTGTATCTATACAAGGGGCATATATGCTGGCCCCTTTCAGTATCGTACCGGGTTTCGATACTCTTCTCATCGGTAGTCCGGGAGTTTACAGCCCCAGAAAAAATATAGATTCACAGAGCATGAATATGTATTCTTTTATGTCATTTGCCAAATCATGTCTTTCAACATGGTACGGAATACAAATAGCTCTGTTGCATCCTGTCCTTAAAGAAATATTTTCCAAACCAAAGCAGCTACCCAAATACGTGGCCGGGGAGAAAAACAAAAAGAAGAAAAGAAAAGTCAGATATATCAGGCAGCATGTGATCAAGGATGGCACGATAGATAACATATTGTCAAGTAACGACGGATCTTTCGGGAAGAAATATAAACGGAACGCTCTTGCCTGGTATGTAATAGGACATTGGAGACACTACGGAGACGGCAGAAAAGTATTTGTGAAAGGCTATTGGAAAGGTGCTCTCAGGAATTTAAAGAAAAATCTTGATGAAGGCAGAGATAGAGACATAGCTTATCCGAATTGAAAATATTTTTTGAAACGAGCGGCTTTTATGTTTCGCTCGTTTTTTTTGTTACGGCATTTTGACATATTATAGATATATGATAGCTAATCGGAATTGTTTTTTTTAATAGGAGCAGGGAAATGAATACAGAAACTTATCTGATTGATGAAGAAGCTATTGAAGTCGATGAGCTTTGTCTTGAAAAAGACAAAAGAAGAGCCTCCAGACGCAAGAAAAACGCCTCAAAAGCAATGAGAAAGTTTAAGCTTGCATCTCAGATATATGGGAAAGACGGGTGGCACTACAAAAGCCTTCATCAGTATAGCAAAAACAGGATACATTGCTCTTGTCAGATGTGCAGATTCCGTCCGGCGTGGGATCCTGACCAGAAGGTTCCGTCGGACATCAGGAAAGAAAACCATGCAGATTATCTGATCAAGGAATTTAACAGATTTGGATTTTCCGATATCTGTGAATAAGCAAAAGAAAGGAAAAATCATATGAAATTAGTTTTATACGATAATAGCGGCAATGTTGTCATGGAAAAGGAAGGCAATTTCACTAAATCAGATGTCATTATCCGTGATGATTATATTGCAACAAAGCTGTGGAACAGGGAAGATGTAGCCGGTGTTTTGGAAGAAGAAAATATTCCTGCGACTACCGGAAATATTGACGAAGTTATCAATACCGGTCTTCTTGACAGCCTGGGCGACTGTACTGATCAGGATTGGGAAATAATCAGAAATGCAGTCCATGCATCTAACCAGGACGGCAACCTTAATATCCAGCCTCAGACGGTCAGGGATCTTGTATGTGACGGAGAGCATGTCAGGGAATACTATTTTCCCGAGGATCCGTACAACAGATACTCTGTGATTATGCCCGGCGAGACAGATGCTGATGATGATAAAGCAGATTTAGCGGCAGCGCTGGAAGATACGATGCACAGGCTTATTGAAGATGATAAGGTCGGCAGTGATACACTAGCCATTGAAATGGGTCTTCTCGACGAAGATGAGAATAGTATGGATGCATATCCTAACGCCATTTCAGTCGATCTGGGATACTTCCTGCCATACGGCATTGACTGGGTACCTGCAGTATAAATTTAAAAAGGAGAAAATGAAAAATGAATGAATACACATTTTGTGAAGACACCGTATCAATCTGGCTTTATCAGCTTAAAGAGTCAAATGCTGATATTGCAGAGGAAATCGAAGAAGTAAAGGGCGCTATCTCTAATGAAAGGCTGTGGCAGAAAGGTTCAGATTCCAGAGAAGAAATAGCCTGCCATGAGCAGAATATCGCAGATCTTTGCGAATATCTGACCCGCCTTGAGGCAATGCAGATAAACGCAGCATAGAAAGGAAAAATATGAGAATATCAATTGCGACAAAAACAGATGTAAAACGCCTTGGAATCGACTTCATCACACTTGAAAAAGACGGTGAGGAATTTTCCATAAGCTGCAATGGTGAATCTATATTGCAGGACGGAGACGTTTACTGGAAAGGCGTAGATATTGACTTCGCCTACGGGGATGAAGAACCCATTGACGCTAACGGCAAGATCGATATCTTAAAGGATGCCAAAGTAGTCGACATGCAGGCATATGATTACGACAAAGACGAAGAGCTTTTTAATCTCATACCGATCATGTCCATTGGGATATATGACGAAAAAGAAGATTATATCTTTCCAAAGAAGCTGATCGAGGAGTACAACAAAGCCATAGCGTAAATTCATCACTTAAGAATAAGCCACCCGATTCTCACATTTTGAGAAAGGGTGGTTTTTTTTGTTCTATAAAGATCCTGTAATAGCAGATAAGGTACAATTTTCCTATACCTTTCTTTCATATTATAAATACATACAAGCTAAGAAGAAAACGTATAAAGAAAGGAATGAAAAATGAAAGAAATAAGAAAAAAGGAGAATGGCCATGGAACTGATGGAACATAATCAGCAGACTCTGGACCAGCTTGAGATGTTCGTAAAACAAGGACAGGACTGTTGTGTGGTAAATCCCTGTGGCAGCGGAAAAACATCCGTGATGGCAGCCTTCATCAGGCGGCATCCAGATAAAAGTTTCATGGTATTCACAAAGCAAAAAAATGCAAAAGAATATTATGAAAGCAAAGATCCCGTGTTTAAATCTGTTTCGGTCCGCACCTATACAAGAATGCGGAATGATTTCAAAAAAGGATTTTTGAGCGGTTATAAGGTGGATTATTTTCTGGTAGATGAGGCACACTATCTTGGGGCTGACAAATGGGGTGAGGCGTTTGATCTTCTTCGGAAGGCTTACAAGCCTATCGTCATTGGGTTTACGGCAACTTCACAGCGATTTGAGGACCAGGGAACGGACAATACCATAGTTGAAAGTCTGTTTGGTGGCAATTCAGCAGGTAATTTTACTACGTCCCAGCTTCAGAAAAAAGGAGTTTTCAAAGAACCGGAGTATATCCTGTCACTCTATGATATGAAAACAGTCATAGAAGACCAGCTTGATAAAGTTGCAACGGCTGATTTGACTGAGAAGCAGCGCGAAAATTTTGAAACAAGGCTTATGAAAGCTTTAAAGTCATGGGAAGACGAATCATGCCCTGAGAAAGTCCTTAACAAGGCTTTGCCGGGATATATGTACAAAGAATGCTGTAACAGGATCCTTGTTTATGTCTCAAGAGTGTCTGAGATCGAGGAAAAGAAAGATTATCTCAATACCATCCTTGCAAAGATATTTCCGGACAGGAAGATCAAGACATATCGCTATACTTACGAGGATCCGGAATCCAATCTGCGTGATTATATCAAAGAAGAAGATGACTGCTATATTAAGGTCTTATATTCCGTAGATAAAATCATGGAAACTGTACATATAGATGACCTGAACATAGCAATAATGCTCAGGCCATCGGTATCAAACAGGATAATAACTCAGCAATTTGGACGCCTCAACAGCATAGGAAACCCCAGGAAGCCGCTTATCATAGATATGGTGGACAATCTGGGCAATCTTGGTAAGATAAGCTTTGCTAATGTTGGTATAGGACTTACTGAGGGCTATACAGGCCCCCAAAAAGACAGCATGAAGATTAACCTTAACCTAACCCATGTATCGAAATATAGCAGCTTATTCAGCGCGATAGACGCTGCTGTGGCAAGGATAAAAAGATATACCATAGATGGATTTACCGGAAGTTTGTCGCAGATAAGCGAAATATATTGCCGTGATTATCAGAAGCTAAAAGAACTTGTTGCAAAGGATATTCCTATAGAAAAGGCTATTGCCCTGACAAAACCCGTGAAGGCTCACTATATGACACAGAATATCTTCGACGGCATTCCTAAATGGACGGATTTTTCGCTAAATGAAATACAGCAGGCAGAGGCATCAAAATACATCCCTACCGTGGACCGCTTTATAAAATCCAGGAACATAACAGAAGAGGATGTGATACAGGAGCTTTACCTTGAGATGATGTTCCGTATCTGGAAAAGAGGTGACAGGCCGGGATATATGAGTGCATATATCGTCAATGGCCTTAATGGCCGGTATATGAAAATGTATCGGGACAAACATCTGCGAAGCCAATATTTTGTTCAGGAAAGCCTGACTCAAACAGATATACCCTGTAAAGATCTGCTCTGTGAAAAAACACTATGTAAAACATTTGAAAATGACTTATTAAAAATAATCGATAAAATGAAATTCACAGAAAGAGAAACGGTAGTTCTTACTGAACGGTTTGGCCTTATAGACGGCTATGAAAAAACATTGGAAGAAATCGGGAAAAAATTCAATGTATGCCGTGACAGGATAAGGCAGATAGAAGCCAAAGCAATAGGCAAATGCCGGGTTCCGTCAAGATTCGGCGGAAGAAATAATAACTACCGTGATGTATTGGAGGCATTTGAGGAAATCTCGGTAGGGGCGAATGAAATGCAGGTGATATAAAATGCATAAAATGTAAATTGAATTAAAAATAGTCCGTTATCCTGACGGGCTATTTTTTTGAGTCTGTTTTTAACATATTAAGTATAACGAGCATATTGATAATCTGAAAAGATAAGGAAGGAGAAAAAGAAAAAAAAGAATGAAATCAAAATATTTTGTGTCCGCGATTACCGAACCTTTTGGAGAGCCGGTAGATGCAGGAATTCGGGAGAACGATCCAGAACAGGCATTTATTGCATGGTGCAGTTATTCAGAGAAATACCCCACCTGTGCATCGATCCAGCCTCATACCAAAGAAGACGGAATCGAATGCCTTAAATGGGTATCGTTAAATTTCGATAAGGCTGAGGCTTATATGGATAAATATAAATGTCCATACAAGAAGGATTGGATCAAAGAGCAGATAGAATCCCAGATAAGGGGCGGAAGATGTTCAATGCAGTGGGAATATGATGAGTTATTTCCCTTCTGCGTAGGATAAAAAAGGAGAAAAAAATGCGGAAGAACAAAGAAAATAAGAAAGAATATGGTATAAGAATCACATATTCGTGGGGCGATGAAGAGCCGGAGATATATCCTTTCCCTACAATCGAAGCTGCCTTTACCAGAGCCTGCGAAATGGCTGGGAAAGAGGCGTACATTCAAAACGAAGAGCGGGAAGACTATAAGACAGCTTCGGTTTTTGTTGATCCTGCTAACCTGAGGGTAGACCTTCGCTATGACAGTGATGGCGAATATGCCTACTACAGAGTGATAGAGCATAAGAACCTGTTGCATGACAAAGAGAAGGCTACGAACGAACTCAGAGAGTACATGGGGCTTTGCCAGGTATATGATTATGAGATCATAGGCTCTAAAGATTGCGGAAACGCCTGGGACTTCACGGTCAAAGAAATATCACCAGATGGCAGTGTTGATGAATACATACTGACGGTCCTTGATTCTGGAGAGATTTTTAACTCCAACAATATGGACTGCGTAGAAACCATGCTGAATGATATTGTGTCAGAGGAAAACATAAAGTCAGTAAATGACTTTAAGAACAAATGGTATTATGTTCCGGCCCCTATCACAAAAGACACAGGCGAAAATGAAAATGGAAATATTTATCCTGAAGAAATCACAGGAACCCTTGGCAGAGTTCTTGATGAAACGGATATGACCGGAGACCTTCAGCGTGAGGTTCAGGAACTCTATAATAAAGCCGTTAAATGCCTGTAATTTTAATGCATTAAATTAAACGCCCTCGGAAACGAGCAATGGCATTAAGTTAAGGATTTCAGGTGGCAGTTAGCCACCTGAGTCCAAGACTTTCGAACCATTGACACGTTATTTTTTCTGTAACATTTTACAGGATAACAGCATAACTGCACTTTATGGTCTTGTACAGCTGTAAACCCTGCTTCAGGTTATGCTAATGTAACGAGTACAGGTAGAACTCATCAGGTTCTACAGTAACATCCACTCATGGATGAATTATTTTCGAAAGGAAAATCAGATTATGAAGTATGTCTACATTGTAGATAAGCACGGTAAACCTCTCATGCCAACCACAAGATTCGGTCATGTAAGGAAACTTCTTAAAGAAGGTAAGGCTGTAGCCATATCCAACAATCCATTTACCATCAGACTAAAATATGATTCTACTCATTATATACAGCCTATTCACGAAGGTATTGACACAGGACGTGAGAATATCGGTGATGCTGCTTCCTTGGAAGATGGTAGAAACGTATATCTTGCTGATGTTAAGACCAACAATAAGTCTATCAAGAAGCAGATGCAGGACAGAGCGGGTTTCCGTAGGGAACGCCGCCGTCATTACAGACAGAGTAAACAGCGTCGTGCTAATCACGATGGTAACTCTATTCAGAACGGTGAGGATGATACTGTCCGTACAAAGCATCAATGCAAGTCTGTTCAGATTTCCTACCCGACAGCAACTGAATCAGTAACACATAAGGTCATCCGAGGCAAAGAAGGTAAGTTTGCCAACCGTAAACGTCCTGAAGGATGGATAACTCCGTCTGCAAGACAAATTATTCAGCTTACAATGAATGAGATTAAGCAGACTGCCAAAATCCTTCCTGTGACTCATATCTCATTAGAGCGTGTAGTTTTTGATTTTCAGAAACTTGAGAATCGTGATATCCGCAGATGGGAATATGGTAAAGGACCTTTATATGGTTATAAGACCTACAAGGATTACATCTGGGATGAACAAAATGGTAAATGTGCCTGCTGCGGTAAGCCTATCACACAGTATCATCACATTATACATAGGGCTGAGGGTGGCATCGACAATACAAAGAACATTATCGGCCTCTGTGATGACTGCCATAATGAGATACATGGTTCTGCTGATACTGAAACAAGGCTCAAGGAACTGAAGGAAGGAGTCAGACAGAGATATTATGTAGGGCTTTTGAATTCCGTTATTCCTGCTCTTATCGAAACGATATCTGATTATTGTAATGAGCATGGCATTGAGTTTACAGTTACTGATGGAAAGCAGACAGCCGAGACCCGTGAAAAATATGGACTTACTAAAGACCACTGCATAGATGCTTACGCTATCTCTCTTGCCAACAGAAATGTATCTGATACAGATGTTTGCGATACGATATATCAGAAACGCAGATTCAAAAAGAAGTCGGGGAACGTCATTGCTGCAAGAAATCAGCGTATATATAAGCTGAATGGCAAAATTGTTGCATATAACCGTCATAAAGCCACTAATCAGAAAGAGGATTCCCTTGAGGAGTTTCTGAACGATTACAGGTCTGCACATTCAGAAGATGATGTACAGAGGCTCATGCATGAGATTGAGATTCTTCCTGCTGTAAGGACTTATACCTACCATAAACAGGGACTTATTGCCCCGTGTCATGTAGGTGACATCATAAAATATGAGAAGCACAATAAGATTAAAGGTAATGTCAAATCTATGATATATCCTGCCGTATCTGTCGAGTTCTCAGAAGTAGTCCGTTCCAAGAAAGGAGCCAAATGGACTGAGCGTGAGTGGAAAGTCGGTATTGATGATAACCGTGTCCGAAAAGCGAAATTCTGCACACCAATTGCATCGGGATGCTTGCAGACGATAGGTTCTGCGAATACAGCTGAATATCTAAGAAGCTTAGCATAAATAAATCCGAAGGAAACGTCTTCCTTCGGATTTATTTTTTTTATTTCAGGGCTTTAATCACACGAATTGTGAATTGTCCTGTCATATTTCTCTTTTCATTCAAAAAAATGGCAGTACGTTTCTTGCAAGCATCTATTTGCAATATAGGGGATGCATGATATAATATAATTAGCTTTATTTCTTAAGTATTCTTAATTTTTTAGTGTCCGAAGATGTTTGGTAAAGTCCCGCTGGTCGGGCAGATTTTTATGGCGTAAAAGTTGTTGTGAGGACAGATATTTACGGATCTTTGAAATATGTTAATGCACCAACGGTATTTCATAATTTGCTCTTTGATATTTTTGCAAGAAAAGAAAATGCAGACGAAAAATTAAAGAGATTGGAAGAAAAGTACAATCTTAGGACGAAAAAAATGGAAAGGGGGATTGGAATTATGTGTAATCTCAGCGAAAAGATTAAGGAAGAAGCGGAAAAAAATACAGAAAAAAAGCTTAATAGTCTTTATAAGTGGCTTTTTGATAATGGACGATCTGCTGATGTTCAAAAGGCGATTGTGGATTCCTCTTATTTAGAAACATTACTAAAAGAAATGGACGAGGCAATGGTAGTATTAAATGTATAATGTTTCATGGATGTAATGGAAAGGGGATTAAGCAAATGTGTAATCTTAGCGAAGCTATTGAAGAGAAAGCTGAAGAAAAAAAGGCAAGAGAGATAAATAATCTTAATAAATGGCTGTTTAACAATGGCAGGGTTTCTGATGTTGAAAAGGCAGCAAAAAATCCCTCTTACCAAAAGAAATTATTAGCTGAGATGAAGGCGACCAAAGTAAAGTAAAGTGCAGCATGACAAAAGGTGTAGTAATGAAGATGTTTAACAGCCCTGGAGGGGCGTTGCAGTTCCTGCATGAATCATCTATAGCAAATGAGATAATGGATGGAAAAATAAAGGAGGTATATGAATGGTTGAAAGGAAAGAAAACAAATGCCTAGATGCTTTAGTTGATACACTCAACATTTATTTTCCGCAGTCCATATATAGTATCAATACCTACAAAGAGGACGCTATCTGTATTGTAAAGGAAAATGGGAAATGGTGTGTTTACTATGGGATGCGAAATGAAAAAGATCAGATGGAAATATACATAAATGTTGTAGAGGCCTGTGAAAGAATGATTTATCGCATTAGTAAAAGCAAAGAGGAACTCGATGATATTAAAAATACATTTTATGACATGCTTTTAGAAGATAAGATTGCATAACTCCTCAATCAATAGGTATAATGTGATTCTCTCATAATCGTTAAGAATGTTGGTAAATTGGTAAGCAATTCAAGTACGGCCAAATAGAACTGAAGATAATAGAGTATAAACGGATGGAGAGTGACAAAATGCAAGCACATGATTATGAGATAAAGACTGAGCGTTTACTGTTGCGCCCAATGACGGTTGCCGATGCGGATGCTGTTTGGAAGTGGGTAAGTGATGAACGTGTAGCAAAGTATATGGTCTATCCGACATATACTGATAAAGAAAAACTACGTGAATGGTTGCGCTCTATCGAAGAATTTGACGGAGAGTATCATTTCGGATATGTTCGTTTATCTGATAATGAACTGATCGGAAGCGGAAGTATAGGCTCAAGCACTCAAAAAGAAGGATTTTGGGGATTCGGTTATAACTTCAGAAACGATTGCTGGAAAATGGGATATGCAACAGAAGCTGCAAAAGCGATGATAGATTTTGCTAAAAGAGAATTCGGTATTACTCATTTTTGTTCCAGTCACGTGGAACCTAATCTCGCATCCGGACATGTGATGGAGAAATGCGGTCTTCATTTTGTAGGATACGGAGAATTTGAGAAATTGGACGGAAGCTGTAAGGCGCGTTCGATGGAATATGAAGGTGTATTGTGACGTTAATTCAAGTTTGTCGGAATGAACCATTGCATTTACTTTGGGAAATTTCTAACGAAAAAATGGAAAGGGGGATCGGGATTATGTGTAATCTTAGTGAAGCAATTAAAGAAGAAGGCAAAGAAGAAATCAATGTTCTTAA
>JAEEGL011525831.1_pt1 | contig 13884 bp, 14 predicted proteins | sample 9134231 | NCBI WGS metagenome assembly JAEEGL01 (sample SAMN16246548, study PRJNA631951) | gut metagenome | biome: gut microbiome; feature: rumen; material: fiber-attached | host: Bos | place: Iran: Karaj | collected 2018-10
CACCCGCGTTTGAATTTACGTTTTTGGGGATAGCAGTGGGGTCAAAGCATTGGTTTGGGGCGTTTGAGATAGGTGGTTTGTACGCTTTGTCACACAAAAGTTTCACGTATATGATCAATTCGCGAATGTTTTCGTTGTCTGTGGGGTATCGTTTTTAGGATTAAATATGAAAAAAAGTATTTTTTGCATTAGTTGTTTGTTTGTTTTCTGCACGTGTTATCCAGAATATATGGCAGAATACATCGATTATTCTTCCTATGAAAATTATCCGAATTGTTTCACGCCTTTTAGGGAGCAAGACCACGATTTAGACGATTATAGTAGCGGACAATCCAATAGTCCTGCGTTGTATGCTCCTTCATATACCTCTCCTTTATCCACTAATGATGTGTATCGTGGTGTGCTTTCGCAAGCCCTGACCAATCGGATACACGAGGTGGCAGGCACTTACCGAAGCGTCAACCTCAAAGGCGATTCGATTACACTTTCGGGCAAGTTCTTTTACCCTGCAAGTGGGGTCATCAAGAATATCGTGGTCGTATCCCATTTCACCATCACAAGCAACGCAGAAGCCCCTTCGGAGAGTTTTAGTTTTGAGGGAATGTATGCGGGCAAAGGCTACGGCATCGTCATTGCGGATTATATCGGTTATGGGGTTACAAGAGATAGTATTCACCCGTATTTACAGGCGGATTTGACGGCACGCAACGTGATTGATATGGCTCTTTCGATTCGTCCGTTTATTGCCAAAAGAAAACTGAAAGTGGAGGACGATAGTATCATTTTGGTGGGTTATTCACAAGGTGGAGCGACTACGTTACACGTTCAACGGCTGCTCGAAAATTACAGAGAATACAAGGGTGAGTTTGCTATTTTGAAGAATTATGCGGGTGCGGGTCCGTACGACATTGCTGCGACATACGATAAGTGCATTGAGATTGACGAAATCGCCATTCCGTGTGCTGTGCCGATGATTGTGCAAGGGATGAGTGTTGGCATGGACGAACCGCTTAATATGGAAGATTTTTTCGTAGAACCCTTGCTCTCCAATTACGATGAATGGATTAACTCCAAACGCTATACCACCAACGAAATCGCAGCCAAAATCGGAACGACCAAAGTCAGTGCGATGCTCACCGAACAAGCGTGCGACAAAACGAACCCCGAAACGCAACGATTGTATGCCGAATTTATGAAAAATAGCATTCCTGCCGATTTTATTCCGCAAGCCCCGCTGTTTATGTACCATTCCAAAATCGACAAGTGCGTGCCGTTTGTCAACAGTGAGCGAATGCGAGAACAGTTTGGCGATCGTCCTCACATCACCTACGATTTTGGCAATTATGGCGAGCATAGCCAAGCAGGAGCCTCGTTTATTTTGAAAGTTTTACGAGAGTTAGATTGAAAAATGGTTGGTAAGAAGCATATAATCATCTTAATCAGTGTGTTGGTGAGCGTCACGAATGTGCATGCTTTGACGCGTGAGCAAGGCGAAACAATGCAGCACGAGTTCCGTGTGGGCTACGGTGATATGATTTTTGAAACGCTGATGTGGCCGAAAAACAACTACCGTTACAAGGTCAAGTACACGGGTCATATCTTTGCCGAATACCAATATCGCCTCTTTAATTGGCTTTCAACGGGACTTCAAGTGGATTATGAGCGGGTGGCGTGGCATTTGACATCGCTTGGAATGTACTTCACCACAGGTCCTCGGCAAGAAAAACAGTACTTTTACAACCTCACTTTTTTGCCTACGATACGAGCCACTTATTTTCATCATCCCTACCTCAATCTGTACTCTGCCTTTGGTTTTGGCGTGAATATCAACGGTGGTACGGAGCGTGATATGTACGACCGCACAACCGCTACTTCAATGGCTTTTAACTTGAATTTGTTGGGGATGAAAGCGGGCAAGAATCATTGGTTTGTTGGCTTGGAACTGGGGGCTTTGAATGCCTTCCAAAACGAGGATTTTATCTATATGATTGCCTCGCGGATTTTTTCGATTTCGGTTGGGTATAATTTTTGAAAATGATACAATAAAATACTATGAAAAAACACTATTTTCAATACATCGAAGACGTCATCAAACAGAAGTGGAACACTCTGTCGCTTTGTGATTACGGCGAGCAACAGCAGTACACTTACGGCGAGTTGGCTGAGCAAATTGAGCGGTTGCACATTCGTTTTCGGTTGCTGGGGTTGCAAAAAGGCGATAAGATTGCGATTTGTGGACGAAACTGTGCTAACTGGGCAGTGGCTTATTTGGCTATTCAGACGTACGGAGGCGTGGTGGTGAGCATTTTGCAGGACTTTACGGCAGACGACATCACGAATTTGTTGGTGCATTCGGATTCGAAGATGCTCTTTGTGGGAGCGTATGTGTGGCGAGATTTGCAGAAAAAGGACTTGTCGATGCTCCAAACGATTATTTCGTTGATCGACTTTTCATACCTCAAAAATGCCGACAAACTCCCTTCCGAAGCCGAAATCGAGGCAGAATTTAACAAAAAATACCCCAACGGAATGCAACCAGCGGACGTGCACTACGATGCCGACCCCGATATCCTGTCGCTCATCAACTACACAAGCGGCAGTACAGGCTCTCCCAAAGGCGTTATGCTCAATGGTCGCTCGCTGAGTAACAATGTGGAGATTGGTATGCATCTATTGCCTGCCAAAGTGGGTTCTAAGTTGGTTTCTATGTTGCCTTTGGCACACATGTTCGGGCAAGTGTGCGAGTTCCTCTATCCGCTTTGTTCGGGTGTCCAGATTTATTTTTTGACCAAGTCACCCACGCCGACCATCTTACTAAATGCCCTCAAAGAGGTGCAACCGTATGCGGTGGTAACTGTGCCGTTGGTGATTGAGAAGATTCACAAGAAAAATCTCGACCCGCTGTTGAGCAAAAAAGTGTTGAAGTTTTTCTGGAAAGTGCCTGGGATTAGTGGTATTATTCGCAATCACGTGCGTGTGGCACTCAAGAAGGCGTTTGGGGGCAACATAAAGTATTTCCTTTGTGGGGGTGCGGCGATGAGTGCGGACGTGGAAAAATGCCTGATGGATATTCGTTTCCCGCTCTCTATTGGCTATGGAATGACCGAGTGTGGTCCGTTGATTGGGGGCAATCATCCCAAGCACTTCAAGGCACGCAGTGTCGGGGCACCAGTGCTGAATATGGAGGTGAAGATTGACGAACCCAACGAGGAAGGCATCGGCGAGATTTTGGTGCGAGGCGAAAACGTGATGATGGGCTACTACAAGAACGAGCAAGCCACCCAAGCCACTTTTACCGAAGACGGCTGGATGCGTACGGGCGACTTGGGATACTTGGACAAACGCAACAATATCTACATCAAAGGACGCAACAAAACCATGATTTTAGGGGCTTCGGGGCAAAATATCTACCCTGAGGAAATAGAGCATAAACTCAACAAACAAGAGGGTGTGGAGGAGTCGATTATCGTGGAAAGAGAAGGTAAATTGGTGGGTTTGGTGTTCCCAGACGAGCAGACGAGCAGTGCCTTTTCGTGGGAGGAAATCATGCATCTGATGAAAGATAACTTGCTCAAACTCAATAAGTTACTGCCTGGCTACAGTCAAGTGAGCCAGATTGAAGTGAAGAAAGAACCCTTTGAAAAAACGCCCAAGAACTCCATCAAACGCTTCTTGTATAAGTGAAAAGGAGCCGAGCGATAATTTCAATTTAGTTTTCAAAAAAAAACGTACTTTCGCACAATAAAATTTCAAACTATGACAAGTATTGTAACACGACATGTAACCCTGAAAGAAGCTACTATTTTACTTACATCTCTTCCTATTAGTCCTCATTTTTTTCGAGGACTTTTGCGGTCTTGTTTTTGGTGTGTATGGGACTTGTCATATACTTTTGTATTGTGAGAAATCTTATTAAAATGATATAAATATGAAAAAGTTTTTTTTAGTATTGCTCACAGGACTTTTATTGGTGGGTTGTAATTCGAATGAACCTGCGGATGATCCTACGTTATTAGATGAGAATTTTGATATTTGTTCGGTGATGGACGATGCGGAATTTAAGGCATATTGTCTTAAAAAATTTGACACGGATGGTGATGGTAAATTATCGTTTATAGAAGGGATTAGTATTACAGAAATAGATGTAAGTGGAAATTTTGAAAAAAATATAATAGGCACTATCAAATCGTTGAAAGGAATTGAATATTTTTCGGCATTAACGCATTTAGATTGTAGTCAGAATCAATTATCTTCTTTGGATATAAGTAAAAATACAGCGTTGATAAAGTTGCTGTGCTATTCCAATCAGTTGACTGAATTGGATGTGAGTAATAATACAGAGTTGACGATCTTGAATTGCGATCCTATGACAGATAATCTTGGTCAGAATGTATTACAAACGCTTTATATGAAAACAGGGCAAACAATAAATAAGCTCTCTAAACCATCAGAAACGAATATAGTGTATATAAGTAAAAGAATATTTTTTTACAATTTATAATTATGGAAAAATTTATTCCCAAATTTAATTTGTACGAAACGTTAGCGATGCTAATTCCGGGTGCTATTCTCGTTTATTTATTTCGAAATTACATAACATTACCAGAAGAAATATTTAATGTTGGCATACAGGGATTTAGATTTAATGACGGGATTGTTACTTTTGTCTTGTTTCTTACGATATCCTATTTAGTTGGTGTATTGTGGCATTCGCTTATGAATTTATTATTTGGTTTTTTAAGAAACAACAAAATAATAATACAATATAGCATTAAAAACTTAGAAACAGGTAGTAAATGCCTTTTTTTAGAACAAATTTTACAAGATATTAAAGATCCTAAAAATGAAAATATTTCTTTTTTTACGATGTCATGGCGAGCAATATTTTCAAAAAAAAGTGATAAAAAGGATGAATCTGTAACAGATAAATACTATGAAGCGTATTACTATGTTTTTTCTAAAGAATGGGGTAGTAGTATTGGAAGTATAGAAAGGCAAATCCATTTTATTCGCAATATGTTTATTCCTTTAATCATTGTATTTATTTTATTTTGGTGTAAAGGTGTAAAATGGTATGTAATATTATTGGGATTTATTCTTATAATATTTTTGTTTTTCCTTATGTTTGAACGGCAGCTAAAAGTGCATCAAGCGGTTTTTAAAATTATGAATATCTTAAACGGCTTGAAAAACAAAAATAAAAAAGTTAAATTTTTCTATAAAAATAAAAATTGGAAGTGCAGACAAGTGTTTTGCATTTCAAATTTGTTTTATTGCAACATGATTCTTTTGATAAAACCGTTGGCAGAAAAGTGTATTTGCTGTTTCCGCCAACGGCTTTCTGTTTAGTGGGTTAGTTTGACTTAACCCATTCTTCAATCTCTTTGTACGAAACGCGATTGAGCAACCGACCGTCCTCAAATTTGAGTTTGGGGTAGGTTTTACGCAACGCATTGGTGCAGTTCGGAATGGTGCTGCCACCCGACGTAGCAAACGGAATAATCGTCTTGCCCGTGCAGTCATACGTCTCCAAAAACGTGTTGATGATGCGTGGTGCCACATACCACCAAATCGGGAATCCCAAATACACCACCTCAAAATCTGCCATCTTGAGGTTGCCTTTCTTCATCTCAGGGCGAGCATTCGGGTCATTCATCTCGAGGGTCGAACGCGACTTCTTGTCCTGCCAATCGAGGTCTGCCTGCGTATAGGGCACAGCGGGTTCAATGGCAAACAAGGTGTCGTTGGTGGCTTGGGCTATCTGCTCTGCAACCGCTTTGGTCGTTCCCGTTGCCGAGAAATACGCCACTAATGTTTTTGCTTCCATACTCAAATTAAGGGTTAAAAAACTGATAATCAATACAATACATTTTCTCATAACGTGTTTTGTTTTAATTGTTCAACATATTTATCAATCATTTGCATTTCCAACGGAATCTCTATCCTTTGTGGGCAGTGTACGACGCATTGACGGCATCCGATACAGTGATTGGCTTGTCGCAAACTCGGCACGGCTCTGTCATAACCCACCAAGAACGCCCTGCGAGCCTTTTTATACTCTTCTGTCTGGCTGTTGTTGGGGCGATAACCCTCGTTGATGCAGCGGTTATAGAACGAGAAAACGGCTGGAATATCAATGCCATACGGACAGGGCATACAGTAGTTGCACTCGTTGCAGGGGATGTTTTTGAGGTTGTAAATATCGTCTGCAATCCGCATCAGGAAGGCATTTTCTTCCTCGTTAATCGGCTTCAATGGCGAGTAGGTATGCAGGTTTTCCCGCAAATGCTCGATGTAGGTCATACCACTCAACACGGTCAAAACGCCTTTGGGAGTGCCTGCAAAGCGAAACGCCCAACTTGCCACCGACTGTTCGGGCTCACGAGCCTTCATCTTGTTGCGGATAAAATCGGGCACCTTGGCGAGCCGACCACCCAACAGTGGCTCCATGATTACCGCTGGAATACCTCGTTTTTCCAACTCGGCATAGAGATAATCAGCGTTGGTGTTGCGTGGATTGATTTCCTTGGCATATTCCCAATCCAAATAATTCAACTCAATTTGCACAAAATCCCAGTGATACTTGCCTTCGTCGTGCCATTGGAGTGCCAAGTCAAAAATCTTCACATCGCCGTGGTACGAAAAGCCCAAGTTACGTATGCGACCCTTGCGTTTTTGCTCTACCAACCAGTCCAAAATGCCGTTATTGATATAGCGATTGTTGAAGGTTTCTAACGCATCTGTTCCGCCACCGATACTGTGCAAAAGTAAGTAATCAATATAATTGACTTGCAACTCTTTGAGGGAGTTTTCAAACATCTCAATCGAGGCTTTGCGACTCCACGTGGCAGGGTTGAAGTTGGATAACTTGGTGGCAATGAAGTAGGACGAACGCGGATGGCGACTTAACGCAATGCCCGTAGCGTGCTCCGAGCGACCTTGGCAGTAAGCGGGCGAAGTATCAAAATAATTTACGCCGTGTTCAATGGCATAATCCACTTGTTTGTTGACCATCTCTTGGTCGATGCCTGCACTGGGGTTTTCGCGTCCCGAGCCACCTCCTTCAACCGGCAAACGCATCATTCCGTACCCTAACAGCGACACTTTATCGTTTGTGTTGGGGTTGATACGGTAGGTCATCTCCTCTGCGATAGGCTCTTTGCTATCGATGGGGGTACTTTCTTGCTGTTTTTTATTGTTACAAGCACTTAATAGGGCAGAAGTGGCTACCAAACCACCGCCTGCTGTCTTCAAAAATTCTCTTCGATTCATAGTTTTGTTGTTTTATACGGTACGGTGGACTTCGTGTCCTTCAACATAAATAGCACTAAATGGACGGGCAGGACACAGGTTCTCGCACGCACCACAGCCGATACAAATCTCCGTGTTTACAGAGGGAACTAAGGGGTCGGTATCTTTTTGATACTCCAAATGTATCATACTTATTGCACCCGTTGGACAGTGTCTTGCACAGTTGCCACACTCCACGCCATCTACCAACGGAATACAGTTCTTGCCAACCCACACGGCATGACCAATCTGGGTGGAAGACTTCTCTTCTTTGGTGATTTTGAGGATTGCACCCGTTGGGCAAACCTCGCTACATTTGGTGCATTCGGGACGGCAATAGCCACGCTCGTAGGAGAGGGTGGGTTGCATCAACTTGAACACGTTAGACGAAGGACGCAACACATCATTTGGACACACCGACACGCATAGTTGACAAGCCGTACAGTGCCGAGCCATGTTCTTTGCCGACTGTGAGCCGGGAGGTGTCAGAGGGGTTGCACGGCGAGGTGCCACTTTGTCCTCAATCACTGCCAAGCCTCCGTCAACCTTCTTTTTATCTTGTGCAAGGGCGATGCTGGACGTAACCAAAGCCGTTCCCAAGAGGAAGTTACGGCGAGAAGTGTTCACCTCAAACTCGTCAGTGGAAGGGTCTTGTTTTTTCGGACGTGAGTAACTCAAAGCACCGAATTTGCACTGGTCAATACAGTTGCCACAGGTTACGCAGCGGGCATAATCAATCGTGTGGTTGCCGATGTCGATGCAAGCGGCTTTACACTCCCGCGAACAAGACGTACACGAGGTGCATTTTTTGGTATCCATCCGCACCTTGAACCACTAGAAACGAGCCAAGAAACTCAACATCGTCCCCACTGGACAAATCGTGTTGCAGTATGTCCGACCGTTTAGCCACGCCAACACTACAACAACTGCAAAACTCGCTACCGTAATGCCAAACGTCAAGCCACTACGAATCCAAACCGTTTTATCGTAAAATGCGTAACTATCGGCACGCTCGGCAAGGTAGGCAAAAAAGTTATTTCCCCAGCCATACAGTGGGGCGAACAGGTTTTGCACAATGCGACCATACGTGCTGTAAGGGGCAAGCAAGGCAACCAACGGACCCGAACCCACAATGATGCCAATAATAAGTAGGGCTAAAAAGAAATAACGCAAAAATTTCTTTTCCGCTGAATTGAAGAAACGGTGTCTTTTCCCTTTTCGCCTCTCACTTATCCATGAAACAATGTCTTGAAAGACCCCCAACGGACAAATCACCGAGCAGTAAATTCGTCCAAAAATGAGTGTCAGAGCAACTAAAACGAGTAAAACTACTACGTTTAGGGAGAGCAAGGCTGGCAAGAATTGAATCTTTGCGAGCCAACCGAACCAAGTGTGCAACGTACCCGTGAAGTCCAAAAATAGAAGCGTTATGAGTACGAAACACACACAAGCCAATGAAATTCTGATTTTTCGTAGCATAATGTAATATTTCAAAAATGTATGTTTATTCCACCTACAACCGTCGCTAACGGCATGGGATAGCCAGCGTTGATTTCGTATTTTTGTGCTAACAAATTCTCGCCACGCATCCAAAAATTCAACCATTTCGTTACCTGCATACTGCCCCGAATGTTCCACAGCAAAAAGTGGTCTTTTTTGACGGGATTCGTGGCAATGTACAAATCGTGGATGTATTGCAAGCCAGACGAAACCGACCAACGTCCCTCTGTAAAGACGGCACCGACATACAACTTATGTTCGGGTGCGGCAACCACGGGATTTTTCATGTGCAAATAACTGTAATTGCCTTCCAACGTCCACGCCGTGTTGACTTTTCCTCTGATTTGTGCCTCAACGCCCGAATTTTCAATCTTACCCGAGTTCTGATTCAGCATACCAGCACCGTTCGGGTTAGGCAAAGATAGTATAATATTTTTTCCGTCAATATAAAAAACGTTCAAAGCGTAAAATAATTTGCCCTGCAAGAGGTTTTGCGAAACAGCAAACTCATAGTTCCACAAACTCTCGGGGTTTAAGTTCGGGTTTTGAGGTGGGAAAAGGAACATATCTTTCAGTGTTGGGTTGCGATAACCCTTGTTGGCAGAGGCTTTTAACTCGATGGAGTGGGGCAAATGAACCGCCAACCCACCTTGTGGAATCCACGCTGAACCCACCAACGAATGATAGTCGTAGCGAAGCCCACCGTTGAGGGTAACCACCTCGCCCAAGTGTTGCCTGAAGTCAAGGTAACCTGCCACTTCGTGAACCGTCTTATCAATCAGTTGGTCACTTTGTCCATTGCGAGGACCCTCCACAAACTTGTTGCTTGCCTTACCGCCGAAAATAAAATAATCCGCCCCGATGGTCAACCGACTACCCCGCCAAAACTGGGTACTTTGGTAGGCCGATACGCCTGTCATATAGTCGCGTGAATCAAAGCGATACAACTTGGGACTGGTCTTGTTGGGCGTGTAGCCATCGTTGATGTAATGATGCCCGAAATTGTAAAAGGCACTCACCGTACCAGACGTCTTTTGGTAGTTATTTTCAACCATCAAAGAGGTTACCCCACGCGTGATACTTTGGTCGGCATCTTCCAACGGCACACTGACCGTCCCGGGTTGCGAAGCGTCAAAATGTGTTACGTTCACGTCTGCCGACACGCTCCAATGACTGTTTATATCGTAGCCCAACTTGGCATAACCGCCGTACTGCTGAAAGCCCATATTGTCGCGATGACCGTCTGTGCGGTTGTACGAGAGGGTAACCACCGACTTAAAGCCGTTTTTATGCACCTGATTGCTCACCTCACTTTCAAAGGTGTTATGTGCCCCGTAACCCGCACTGACATGCGTTTTAACGCCCTCTTGCTGCATTTTACGCGTTACGATATTTACCACGCCACCCATCGCATTGGAGCCGTACAACACCGAGGCAGACCCTCGCAAAACCTCAATCTTTTCCGCCAAAAACGATTGGTACGAGTCGGCTATCGGATGCCCCATGATGCCCATGTATTGCGGATGTCCGTCAATGAGCACCATCATTTGTCCGCTACCACCGCTCAAACCACGAATTGAGATGCTTCCCGAGGCACCACCCGACACACCATAGCCCATCACACCGCGTGCCGTAACGAATAAGCCAGGGATTTGTTCACTCAAAATAGGCATGAGAGTGGCTTGTTGCGTTTGTTGTATAACTTGTTGATTGATAACCGATACGCTTTGCGAAAGATGTTTGACTTCGGTTTGATTGCATGTACCCGTAACTACTACCTCGCCAATCGTGTCTTTTGCCACCATAATACTATCGTTCGCCATTGTCCAAGTAGCACAAAAAATGGGTAGGAAAAAAAGAACGTATTTTTGCATAACAATAAATTAACCACTAATACAAAGGTATAAAAAAATAATTTTTTCACAAATTTTTGTGGATTTTGTTTACCTTCGATTCGGAAATAAAATTAGATGAAAGATTTTGTTGCAATTGATTTTGAGACGGCGAATTTTGAACGTACAAGCGTTTGTTCGGTGGGTTTGGTGGTTGTGAGGAACGGCGAGTTTGTGGATTCGTTTTATTCGTTGATACAGCCCGAGCCGAACTACTATACGTACCATTGTTCGCAAGTGCACGGACTGACGCAAGAGGACACCGAAAATGCCCCTGTTTTTCCGTATGTTTGGGAGCAAATAGAGCCGTTGTTGCACCTCTCCGAACAAGACGCAATGCGGTTGGGATATGATGTTTTGCCGCTCGTGGCACACAACAAAATGTTTGACGAAAGTTGTTTGAAAGCCGTTTTTCGTTGCTATCAGATGGATTATCCCGACTACGTTTTCTACGATACGCTCTATGTGGCACGCCGCACGTTTCCCAATTTGGAAAATCATCAGTTGCAGACGGTTGCACAGGCGTGTGGGTATTGTTTGGCGAATCATCATCATGCCCTTGCGGATGCGGAAGCGTGTGCGTGGATTGCCAGAGAAATTCTCTAAAGTGTTACAAATCAACTATATAAGGTTGGTAGCAAAGCCCATAACGAAAATTATTTTTGGTAAACAATATAAATGTGCTATTTTTGTGGCGTTGAAGTTACTAAAAAGTAGGGAATGAAAAGATTTATTGTATTGTTTTTCAGTGTTTTATGCGTCTCGTTTGCGTTTTGTAATGACATTATTGTTACCAAATCGTCCAAGCGAATCGAGGCAAAAATAGTTGAAATTAGCGAAAAAGAAATTAAATATAAGACAATCAACAATTTAAATGGACCTTTGTATGTGCTTTCTACCTCCGAAATCGTAACGATTCTGTTGGAAAATGGCGAAGTAAAACTGTATAATAACGATGAAGCACAACTTGATAATTTATCCGAATTGATTGATAATCAAGAAGTTACACCAAGAATAGAACGCATGGGCAGTTCGTATGCTTTGTATGAAGGCGACAAAATAACGATATTGAACAAGGCAGAATTTCCCTCTTTTGCCCAACAACATTGTCCTGCGGCTTACGAACACTTTCAGAAGGGACTTACGTTGAAAAAAGTAGGTTTTGGGCTATTGGGCAGTGGTATTGGGTTGGCGTATTTTGTAGGCATACCTTTGTTGCGGGTTGGATTGCGTAATGAGGAGACCATCTTGCATTCGGTTAATGGTGGAGAAATGCGTTTTTATAACCATCAGGCGAGTGTTTTTTCCGATTGTGGAGGTGTGTTTTTGTTTGTGGGACATGTGGTCGCAGCAGCGTCCATTCCGTGTTTGATTGTTGGAAAAGTAAAACGCAACAATGCTCATAATTTATGCAACGAAGAATGGAGAAATAAACGGGTTCGTACACCGCTCACTTTTTCGCTCACAGCAGGTGCCAATGGGATGGGGATTGCAATGAATTTTTAAAGTTTTTTAATAATTTTAGGCAAAAGTTTAATCTTTTTAAAATATGGTATGAAATTTGAAAAAGTGGAAGGTATGGAAAAGAAATATGCATTAATAACAGGAGGAAGCAGAGGTATTGGAAGGGCTGTAGCAGAGCGTTTAGCACAAGATGGCTACATCGTCATTATCAATTATAAAAGTAATGAACAAGCCGCTCAAGAGGTGTTGAAAACGATTACGGACGCGGGTGGACAAGGCGAGTTGCTGCCTTTTGATGTGAGCGACCCGAAAGCCATCCAAACGGCTTTGCAGCAGTGGGAAGAGCAACATCAAGGCGAGCATATTGACGTGTTGGTCAACAATGCAGGGCTTCGCAAAGACGAACTGATGGTTTTTATGGAGGAAGCAAGTTGGAACGTCGTTATGGACACCAACATGCAGGCTTTCTATCAACTGACCCACCACGTTTTGCAGCGTATGGTGCGGGCAAGACACGGACGAATCATCAATATGTCGTCGGTTTCGGGCGTGATTGGGTTGGCTGGACAGGTGAATTATTCGGCTGCCAAAGGGGCTTTGATTGGAGCAACGAAGGCACTGTCCAAAGAAGTTGCGGCACGAAACATTACCGTCAATGCAGTCGCACCGGGCTTTATCAAGACGGATATGACGGCTGACTTGGACGAAGAAGAGTTGGCAAAAACAATCCCTGCAAAACGCTTCGGAACACCGCAAGAAGTGGCAAATTTAGTTAGTTTTTTAGTCAGTGACCAAGCCGATTACATCACGGGACAAGTGATTTGTGTGGCTGGTGGAATGGTATAAAATGAATTTTGAGATATGAAAAGAGTTGTTGTAACAGGAATGGGGATTTGGAGTTGCATCGGGCAAAATAAAGCCCAAGTAACGCAGTCGTTAAAAGAGGGCAGTAGCGGTATCGGCATTGACGAAGCCCGCAAAGAATATGGCTTTCGTAGCCCTCTGACAGGCATTGTTCCCGATCCCGATTTGAAAGATTTGTTGCATCGCCGTTTGCGGATGGGTATGTCGCAAGAGGCCATGTACGCTTATATGGCGAGTAGAGAAGCGTTTGAACAAGCAGGCGTCACGGACGAATACTTGTTGGCAAACGAGGTCGGCGTGTTGTTTGGAAACGATAGCACGGCTTTGGCAACCGTTGAGATGCACGAGCAAATGCTCCAACACCACGACACGATGATGTTGGGTTCAGGCTTGATTTTCCAATCGATGAACTCGACGGTGAATATGAATCTATCAACTATTTTCCATCTGCGAGGTATCAATTTCTCGCTTTCAGCGGCTTGTGCAAGCGGTAGCCACGCTATCGGCATTGGCACGATGTTCATCCGTCAGGGCTTGCAAGATATGGTTTTGGTGGGTGGAGCACAGGAGGTCAACGGCTATTCGATGGCAGCGTTTGATGCGTTGAGTGCCTTTTCGGTGCGGATTGATGAACCGACTAAAGCCTCTCGCCCGTTTGACAAAGACCGTGATGGCTTGATTCCGAGCGGTGGAGCTGCGGCTTTGGTGTTGGAGGATTATGACTATGCTATCGCACGTGGAGCCACTATTTTAGCGGAGATTACGGGCTATGGTTTTTCGAGCAACGGGGCAGGTATTTCGCAACCGAGCGATGAAGGGTCGTTTATTGCGATGAGTCGGGCGTTGAAGGATGCCAATATGTCGGCTTCGGAGA